>Ga0207674_10000651_pt1 | contig 45182 bp, 45 predicted proteins | sample KBSCornC72_FD_184303 | JGI IMG/M metagenome (GOLD analysis project Ga0207674, IMG submission 184303) | Corn rhizosphere microbial communities from Kellogg Biological Station, Michigan, USA - KBS Corn C7-2 (SPAdes) (version 2) | ecosystem: Host-associated > Plants > Roots > Rhizosphere > Soil ... | reverse complement strand
GGCTTTCGACGGGGACGCCGTATTGGAGGGCGACGGAGACGAGGGTGGCGATGGTGTCCATGAGGCCGCCGATGGTGCTGCCTTCTTTGGCCATGGTGATGAAGACTTCGCCGGGGGAGCCGTCCTCGTACAGACCCGTTGTGATGTAACCTTCGTGGCCGGCGACATCGAACTTGTGGGTTTTGGCGTGGCGGGTGTCGGGGAGGCGGCGGCGCAGGGGGCGTTCGACGATGCGCTCGACGATTTTCTCGATGATGTGGGTGTGGTGGGGGGCGGGGGAGAGGTTGTCGGAAGACAAGGATGAAGGCTGAAGGATGAAGGATGAAACGGAGGAGGCGGCGGTCGCGACCTGGGCGACTTGGGACGCTACTTCTTCCTTTGCCTCTTCGATGGCGTCTTCGTCTTCTTCGTCGTGTTTGTTCAGGTCTTCGTCGGACTTGATGTTTAGGGGTTGACTGAGTTTGCTGCCGTCGCGGTAGAGGGCGTTGGCTTTTAGGCCTAGTTTCCAGCTTAGTTCGTAGCTGGACTTGATGTCGTCGATGGTGGCTTCGTTGGGGAGGTTGATGGTCTTGGAGATGGCGCCGGAGATGAAGGGCTGGGCGGCGGCCATCATGCGGATGTGGCCTTCGACGGGGATGAAGCGTTGGCCGTGCTTGCCGCACTTGTTGGCGCAGTCGAAGACGGGGAGGTGCGACTCCCTGATGTGCGGTGCGCCTTCGATGGTGCCGCGGCCGCAGATGACGTCGTTGGCGGCGTTGATCTGCTTGCGGGTGAAGCCGAGGCGCTGGAGGAGGTTGAAGCCGGGGGCCTGCCAGTCGGCCTCGGTGATGCCGAGGCGTTCGAGCGCGGCGGCGCCCATGGTGTAGGGGCTGAAGGCGAAGGAGAGCTCGAACATGGCGGGGAGGGATTCCTCGATGCGGTTGAGCTCGTCGCGGGTGAGGCCGGCGGCGAGGAGGGACTGGGTGTTGACGTGCGGGGCGTCGTGGAGGGTGAGGGTGCCCAGGACGTACTTCATGATGTCGTTGATCTGCTCGGGGGCGTAGCCGAGGTTGACGAGGGCGGGGCGGAGGGACTGGTTGGCGATCTTGAAGTAACCGCCGCCGGCGAGTTTTTTGAACTTGACGAGTGCGAAGTCGGGTTCGACGCCGGTGGTGTCGCAGTCCATGAGGAGGCCGATGGTGCCGGTGGGGGCGATGACGGTGGTTTGTGCGTTGCGGAATCCGTGACGTTCGCCGCGGGCGAGGGCGCGGTCCCAGGTTTCGCGGGCGGCGGTAAGGAGGAGGTCGCTGGCGAGGGGATCGGTGGGGGAGAACTGGGTGGCGTCGATGGGGACGGGGGGGATGTCGAGGTTCTCGTAGTTGCTAGTTGCTAGTTGCGAGTTGCGAGTTGAAGAAGGGGCAAGACCCTCACCCCGGCCCTCTCCCGTCGGCGATGGGGGGGTGGGCGGAATGTGGTTGTTGGCGCCGGCGGGCGAGGGAGAATTGACGCCGTGGGCGGCGCGGCGGTGGTTGCGGATGACGCGGAGCATGTCTTCGCGGTTTTCTTCGTAGCCGGGGAAGGCGCCGAGTTCGGCGGCCATGTCGGCGCTGGTGGCGTAGGATTCGCCGGTGAGGATGGCGGTGAGGGCGGCGCAGATGGCGCGGCCCTTTTCGCTGTCGTAAGGGATGCCGGCCTGCATGAGCATGGCGCCGAGGTTGGCGTAACCGAGGCCGAGGGTGCGGAACTTGTAGGAGAGCCTGGCGATGGCCTCGCTGGGGAAGCTGGCCATGAGGACGGAGATCTCGAGGACGATGGTCCAGAGGCGCGTGCCGTGCTTGTAGGCTTCGACGTCGAAGCGGCGGGTTTCGGCGTCGAAGAAGGTGAGGACGTTGAGGGAGGCGAGGTTGCAGGCGGTGTCGTCGAGGAACATGTACTCGGAGCAGTTGTGGACCGTCAGGCCGTTGGCGATGAAGCTGCTGGTGACGGGCTCGGTGAGGTCGAAGACCTGTTGACGGCCGCGCGGGGTGAGGGTGGCGACGCGGTCGTAGTTGGCTGAGTCCTGAGTCCTGAGTGCCGAGTCCTGAGTGGAGATGGCGAGGGAAATCAGATGCGCGAGCTGTTCGAGTTTTCGGCCGGGGAGGAGGCCGACGTGTTTTCCGAAAGAGCGGAGACTGCCCGAGTCGATGCGCAGGCCGTGGCGTTGGATGTCTGCGATTCGAGCGGCTGAATCGACGGCTCCGCCGTCGTGACCAAGAGATGCCGCGTCGCCGGAGTGAGTGCTCTGGCGCTCGGGCGAGTCTCCGCGTAGCGTCTTGTGAGTTGCGAGTTGCGAGTTGGTAGTTGCGAGTGGAAGAATCGAGGACTTGATGCCGAAGCCGAGGAGGAGGAGCTGGACGTCTTCGAGGAAGTCGGGGTTGGTGGAGGTGAGTTCGAGGGAGTTGTTTTTGATGACGGCGTCGGCGGTGAAGAGGCCGCGGAGGAGGTGGCGCTGGGCGGCGAGGCCGGCGGTGAAGGCTTCTTCGCCGAGGCGATGGGTGGCGGGGGCGTCGGTGCGGATAAAGGCGCGGAGGCGGGAGAGGAGTCGGCGGTTGGAGAGGGATTGCGTTGCGAGTTGCGAGTTGCGAGTTGCGAGTTGGTCGGCGTCGGCGGCGTCTTCGAGCATCAGCGCGTTGGCGTAGTCGTCGTTGTAGAGGCCGGCGCCCCAGTTGTCGTGGGCGTACTGGGCGAAGGTGTCGATGAGGTCGGCGTCCTTGAGGGTCTTGTCGAGGTGGATGGCGTCGGCGTCGGCGTTGGCGCCGGAGACGAAGAGACCCAGGAGCTGGAAGAGGCGCGGGTCCTGGGGTTCGCCGATCTCGTGGACGGCGGCGGGTTTGGCGGGGAGGCGGACCTCGTCATTGGGCGTGAGGTGCTGGGCTTCGACCCAGCCGCGCGACCTGGTGTAGACCTTGTGATCGGCGGTGAGGGTGAGCTTGTACCCCCCTGCCGTCTTGAGCTCGAAGACGTCGCGGTGGCCGGTGGGGAAGGCGCCTTCGGTGGTGTGGATCTCCTGGGCGTCGAGGTTGGTGACGAGGCGCGCGGGGAGGTGGATCATCTGGTCGATGCGGCGCCAGATGCCGCCGGGCGTGAGGACGCGGGTGTCGCCGGTGACGCAGGGGTTGGAGGCGTTGATGCGGCCGGATTTGGGGCAGGTGTGCCACTGGTTGATGGTGTCGTCGTACTGGACGCCGGGGTCGGCGCAGCGCCAGGCGGCGAAGGAGATCTGGTCCCAGAGGTCGCGGGCCTTGAGGGTCCTGGAGATCTTGCCGGGCTGGGTGCGGTAGGTGAGGTGCCAGTCGCCGTCTTCCTCGATGGCCTTGAAGAACTTGTTGGGGATGCGGATGGAGTTGTTGGAGTTCTGGCCGGAGACGGTGTAGTAGGCCTCGCCGTTGAAGTCGTAGTCGAGCTTGAGGCCCATGCGCTTGGCCTGTTCCTGCTGTTCGGGGGAGAGGTGCTTGATGCCTTCGGCGAGTGCGGCGACCTTGAGTTCTTCGCGGACCTTCCAGTTGATGAACTGTTCGACGTCGGGGTGGTCGAGGTCGAGGCAGCACATCTTGGCGGCGCGGCGGGTGGTGCCGCCGGACTTAATGGCGCCGGCGGCGCGGTCGCCGATGCGGAGGAAGGACATGAGCCCCGAGGACTTTCCGCCACCGGAGAGGCGTTCGTTTTCCCCGCGAAGCTGGGAGAAGTTGGAGCCGGTGCCGGAGCCGTACTTGAAGAGGCGTGCTTCGCGGACCCAGAGGTCCATGATGCCGCCTTCGCCGACGAGATCGTCGCGGACGGATTGGATGAAGCAGGCGTGGGGCTGGGGGTGGGAGTAGGCGTCCTTGGACTTGAGGAGTTCGCCGGTGCGGGGGTCGCAGTAGAGGTGGCCTTGGCTGGGGCCGGTGATGCCGTAGGCGAAGTTCAAACCCGTGTTGAACCATTGTGGGCTGTTGGGCGCGCACATCTGGTGGAGCATCATGTAGGCGAGTTCGTCGTAGAACGCCTGGGCGTCCTCGGCGGTGTCGAAGTAGCCGTACTTTTCGCCCCAGTGACGCCAGCAGCCGGCGAGGCGGTGGATGACCTGGCGGGCGGATTTTTCGGGGCCGGTGACGACGTTGCCGTTGGTATCGCGCAGGGGGTTGCCGTCGGAGTCGGTCTGGGGGACGCCGGCCTTGCGGAAGTACTTGCTCACCATGATGTCGGTGGCGAGCTGGGACCACTGGCGGGGGATTTCGGCGTCGGTCATTTCGAAGACGACGCTGCCGTCGGGGTTACTGATGCGGCTGGTGCGGCGATCGTATTCGACGGACGCGAACGGGTCCTGGCCGGCCTTGGTGAACTTGCGGGATACCTTCATGAACGACCATCCTTCCTTGGGTCGGGAACAAATGCGGGCATTTCAGTAATACGAATTTGCTGGAGAGTTGGGCGAAGCTGAGCGCGAGAGATTACGGGTGATCGAGCCAGAGTTCGTAGCGGTGGCCCGGGGGGAACGGGCCGGGCTTGACGACCTTGTTGGCGACGGTGACGCCCTTGTTGTCGTCGATGCTGATGACGGCCTGGGGCGGGGCGGTGGCGGTGATGACGGTTTTGCCGGTGGCGAGATCGACGACGCGGATCTGGCCGCCGGCGGGGAGCAGGTAGTTGAGCGTGGCGGGACCGGAGGTGAGGCGCGTAGCGCCGTCAGGCGACGTGGGCGTGTCGGAGCCGACGGAGCGGCTGACGCCCGAGCCGGCGTCGGGGGAGGAGCCGCCGTTCTTACAGCCGAGAATTGGGAAGAGCAATATGAGGAAGGCGGTGGCGATGGTGGCGCGTGTTGATGGGTTCCGCATGGCGATAGGTCTCCCCGGCGGCGCGCCGTACCGGCCGCGCAACGCCTGCGACACTGGGATGTCGGATACTAGTGAACTTCCAAGCCCCGGGCGTTGGGTGCTCACGCGCACCCAACGCCGTCGTACGACGAACGGTTACTGGTGCTTAACGTCGGTAATCGGAATCTCCGCGAAATTCGGTTCCCAGGAAATAAAGCTGGAACCGGTCGGTGCTCTTCAGGTCGATGTTGGTCTGCTCGCGTCCGTTGATCTCGATGCGGTTGCGACTGGGATCGACGGAGATGCGGTCGCCGTCGCGGACCTTGCTGTCCCAGATGACGGTGCGGGCGCTGGCGTCGGTCAGGTAGATTTCGCCGTCGCCGCGAGCGGAGTAGCTGAGGGTCGAGCCGCGGCCTTCGTCAACGACGCGGGCGTCGCGCGGGACCTTGTTGGACGTATGCGGGTCGACGTCGACGCGCTCGCCGCTGAGGACGGGCTCGTTGTCGCGGCGTTCGCGGCTGGTGTGTCGGTCGTCGGAGCTACAGCCGGCGAGAATGCCGAGTCCGATCGCTCCCGACAGTGCTAGATTGCGAATCGTGGCCATACAAACCTCCAGAAAAAGAGTCGTGCTACTTGACCGAACGGCGTGAGAAACGGTTCCTCACGCGACACACGACTCTCCCTTGCCACCTGCTTCGAAGTCGGGGTTACGACAAGCGGCCCCGGTGACACTCGGCCGACTTCGAAGTCTTTCCAATCAATCGACGCGCGGCAGGGTCAGTCCGGGTTGGTCCTGGTACTTGCCGCGTTTGTCGGCGTAACTGACGGCGCACACGCGGTCGCCTTTCAAAAAGATCAGTTGTGCGATGCCTTCGTTGGCGTAGATCTTCGCGGGAAGCGGGGTGGTGTTGCTGATCTCGAGGGTGATCTTGCCGCGCCACTCGGGCTCGATCGGGGTCACGTTGACGATGATGCCGCAGCGGGCGTAGGTGCTCTTGCCGACGCAGATGGCCAGGCAATCGCGGGGGATCTCCACGATCTCGACCGTTTCGCAGAGGGCGAAGGAGTTGGGCGGGATCAGGACGTGATCCTTGCCGGTCTCTTCCGTGTCGACGGTGACGAAGGAGCGTTCGGAAAAATTCTTGGGATCGACGATCTCCGAGTTCACGTTGGTGAAGATCTTGAAGACCGACCCGACGCGGATGTCGTAGCCGTAACTGGAGACGCCGAACGACACCTTGCCCGGGCGCTTGGTGTTTTCCTCGAAGGGCTCGATGCCGATGAGTTCACGGATTTGGGAGTCACAAAGGATCGCCATGCGATACAGCCTGTTTTGGGCGCAAGAGGGCGAGGCGCTCGGGGGCATCCGTGACCGCCGCCAAACACTCGTTGCATCAAACCGCTTCAGTCAGCCCCGTCGTCCTGACGGAAAGCCCAGCCTTAACTGCAAATTCGCGACCAAGCCCCAACACGTCTGACTTGGCGCCATCGCCGAAGTGTCCTTTTCGAGCCGATTGTGGGGTCATCGGTCGAACTTCTCCAATATACACTACATCTGGTATTCCGCAACGCAGACTTTACTAAATGTGGGACATGCCCAACTTAATGCGGTCTAAGGATTGGATAAACCAAAGGTTAGCTTAGCGAAGATTTTTGGGTGGCGAGTTTCGACAATCCGGGCGGTCAGGTTATCCACCGAATTTTGCGCCAGGCGGTGGACAAACTCGGAAAAAATGTTGAGCAGATGCGGATGAGCGTGGTTAAAGGAGCAGGACATGACATCCTGACGGGAGAAATGGGGCGCAAACGGCAGGTTTGTCGTGTACGCGCATCAATCCCGCCACATTCAATGGGCGTGGGAATTCGATGCGGCGTTCGCGCGCCAAAGGTTCCGCTCGCTGAAGCGAGCCCTACAGGAGGGGCTAGCCTTACGTTCCGCTCGCCGAAGCGAGCCCTACAGGAGTGGGTTAGCCTTGGTAGCTGCGGAGGACGCCGATGACGACGCCTTGGATTTTGACGCGGTCGGCTTCGACGATGCGGGGTTGCATGGTGGCGTTGGCGGGTTGGAGGCGGATTTTGCCGCCTTCTTTGAAGTAGCGCTTGAGGGTGGCTTCGCCGGTGTCGAGGAGGGCGACGACCTGTTCGCCGTTGCGGGCGTGATCGCGGCGTTCGATGACGACGTAGTCGCCGTCGCAGAGGTGATCTTCGATCATGGATTCGCCGCGGACGCGGAGGACGTAGACGCCGGCGCGGGAATGGAACATGGTTTCGAGATCGATCTCCTCGCGGTTTTCGACGGCTTCGATGGGGGAGCCGGCGGCGATGTTGCCGAGGAGCGGGAGCTTGGTGGAACGGTCTTCGTCGGGGAGTCGCTCGTCGGCGACGATTTCGAGGGAGCGGGCCTTGTGCTTGTCGCGACGGAGGACGCGCTTTTTCTCGAGGGCCCCGACGTGCTCGAAGATGGTGACCTTGCTGGTGCCGAGCTGATCGGCGAGCTCCTGCATGGTGGGAGCGTAGCCATGAAGATGGCGGTAATTTCGGATGGCGACCAGAACGTCGAGCTGGCGGGGCGTGAGATTCATGGCGGACCTTTCCTCGCTGGTTTAGAGCGGTTTGGGGGCTGTTTTAAGGAACACTACCCTAACAATCGGGAAAGGTCAATGGGAAACTGCAAAAAACGATGATGGAGGATGGGAGGGACGCCGGCGAATCGAGGAACTATTCGGTTGAACCGAAGCGCGAAGCCGCAGGCGGTGGAGTTTGCGGTTTCTTATTTCCTGCAGGTCGTTGCGGAAGTGGTCGATAACGATCTTGTATGGATCTTGTTTCCGCAGCCAGTGGATTTCAGCAGGCCAAGATACTGGCGCAGGTGCAGGTTGCGGTCGCGGGCAAGGTGATGGACATGCAGCGGTTTCAGGGGGACGCTGCGGTGAAGTTGATCCAGGCGGCGACGTCGGGTGTGAACCAGGCGGGGGATCAGTTGGTGGCTGCGGCGACGGGACTGGGTGGGTCGCTGGACGTGCAGGCGTAACGATTTCAGAGTTGTGGATGAAAGGAGATTCAGCAGGATGTTGAATCAAGAAGGCGATCGGAGAATCACTGGCCCGGATGACTGGTGCGTGGGCGAGCCGCCGGTGCGGTGGGACGTGTCGTTCGGGGCGCGACTGGCGGAGAAGTTGAAGCAGATTTTCTGGCGTGACGGGGCGGATCGGCAGGCGTCGGTGAATGGGGTGGTGAAGACGGTGGAGTTGGCGCGCAAGGCGGCGTGATGGCGCACCCTCGGTGCAGCGGCTACGCGGCGATCTGGGCGTAATTCGAGAAAGAAAAAGACGACGGCAAGCCGGTTTGGGGCTTGCCGTCGGTGCTTTTTCAGGTCGCGGCGGCGTGTAAGCCGAATTCTGTTTCCCTTGCGGGAGGCGGCCATTTCTCTGTGCCGGGCGTTACCGACCGGCTCGGCCCTTGCGGGCCTGCGACCTACCCGCGCGGTCTTGATCGTCCCGGGCCAGGACTCCGCGCGTATTTGGTCTTGCTGCGGGTGGGGTTTGCCGTGCCACCGGTGTCGCCACCGGCGCGGTGCGCTCTTACCGCACCATTTCACCCTTACCTGAACAGTCGGCAGTCGGCAGTGGGCAGTAGGCAGTAAGACAATCCATCTTCACTGCTGACTGCTGACTGCCGACTGCCGACTGCCCGGGCGGTATCTTTCTGTTGCACTTTCCGTCGAGTTGCTTCGCCTGGACGTTATCCAGCACCGTGCCCTGTGCAGTTCGGACTTTCCTCACCGGGTGGTGGGTTACCCTACCAGCCGGCGCGGTCGCCACTGCCGCCGCGACGCGGTTTGATTATACTCTATAACCCGTGCCTCACTGAAGTGAGCACGCCACAGAAAGTCTGATCCACGTTTCGTGTGATCGTCAAAGTGGATGACCCGGATTGTTCGAAAGTCATTTATATGGATCAGGAACTGCTGGGTCATATCCCGCTGTTTTCGAAGTTGAATGCGGCTGAGCTGCAGGAGCTTTCGAGCCTGTTGAAGGAGGAGAAGGTTGCGCGGCAGCAGGCGGTGTTCTGGATCGGGGACGAGGGGTCGGACTTTTACGTCATCCGCGAGGGGCGGGTGGGGGTTTGCTATCCGGACGAGCTGGGGCACGAGGTGAACCTGGCGGCGCTGGGGACGGGGGACTTTTTCGGGGAGATCTCGCTGCTGGACGGGGGGCCGCGGACGGCGACGGTGCGGGCGGATGGCGACGTCGAATTGCTCACGCTGCGGCGGGATGACTTCCTGAAGTTCCTGACGCGCAACCCGGCGGCGGGCATCCACATCATGACGGTGCTGGGGGCGCGGCAGCGCGAGATGCTGCAGAAGATGCGGGGGCTGAAGAACGTCAACGAGGTGGCCGAGCAGCGGATGAACTTGTGGTACCGCATGGCGGACCGGATCGCCGCGATCTCGGCGAGCGGGACGTTTTTGGGTTTGCACCTGCTCTGGTTCGTGGTGTGGATCGTGCCGAACGTGGTGAAGGGGGACAAGGGGTTTGATCCGTTTCCGTTCGGATTGCTGACGATGATCGTTTCGCTGGAGGCGATCATCCTTTCGATCATCATCATGGTGAGCCAGAACCGGGCGGGGGAGAAAGATCGGATCCGGGCGGACCTGGATTACCAGGTGAATTTGAAGGCACATTTGGAAGTGATGCAGTTGCATCGGAAGATCGACCGGCTGGAGCGGACGATGGACGGACTGGCGAGCGGGTTGGCGGGCGGCGGCGGCGGTGGTGGCGGTGGTGGCGGCGGGAATGGCGAGACGCCGACGTCGGAAGCGGAGGGGATGCTTGGGATTGATGGGCGTGATGCGGAAGAGGTTGAGAGTTAGAATGACGTTGGCGCCGTTTACGCATTTGGACACGGCCCGCAAGCGGGCCGGCTAAACGTTGCGATCGGGAAAGGAACGGACCGATGGCTGGGCCACAAGCGGCGACGGCGGTGAAGCGGGAGGCCGGTTCCGTCGACTGGTCGTTGCTGTTGAACATTCCGCTGTTTTCGAAGTTGACACCGGAGGAGCTGGGGGCGCTGGCGACGCTGCTGAAGACGCGGAAGTACGCGGAATCGGAGCCGATCGTTTACCTTGGGGACGACGGGAGCGAGTTCTTCATCGTGCAGCACGGGCGGGTGGCGGTGAGCCACCCGGACGAATCGGGCCGGGAAGTGAAGCTGGCGGAATTGTCGCCGGGGAATTTTTTCGGGGAGATTTCGCTCTTGGACGGGGGGCCGCGGACGGCGACGGTGACGGCGATGACGGACGTGACGCTGCTGTCGCTCGAGCGGGCGCAGTTCGTGACGTTTCTCCTGCAACATCCGTCGGCGGCGGTGCACATCCTGACGATCCTGGGGGCGCGGCAGCGGGAACTGCTGGAGAAGCTGCGCGGGATCAGGAATGTCAACGAGGCGATCGGGGGGGAGCAGACGAAGTTGCAGAGGGTGCTGTCGTCGTGCGCGCGGGTTTTTGCGAGCGAGAAGTTTTTGCTGCTGAACCTGGTGTTCATCGTGGGGTGGGTGATCGTGCACACACTGCTCTGGCATGACAAAGTGAAGTGGGTGGACGAGCCGCCGACGTTTTTCTGGTTGGGGTTTATGATCACGGCGGAGTCGATCGTGATCGCGATGTTCGTGCTGAACGCGCAGCGTCGGCAGGCGGAGCGGGATCGGGTGCGGGGGGATCTGGAGTACCAGGTGAACGTGAAGGCGCACGTGGAGGTGATGGAGCTGCACCGGAAGATGGACCGGTTGCTGGAGGCGTCGAATCTGAAGAAGTGATTCTGTGGGAAGGCGAGGACGTGGGGGACGGGGCTGGCGTGCGGTGGGCTTCCCCGCGGTGACCGCAATCGGACACGGCCCGCAAGCGGGCCGGCTAAACTTGGCGGGCGGCGCGAATGGGGTAATGAATGGTTTTTGCGGATTCTATGGGGCGGGGGCGTAGAGTTCCGGGTGGGGGACTTGGTGCCATTGACGGGGCGGCGCGGGGGGAAGTAGGATCGCTGAGCTAGGGCCACGGTGGGGAGTGTTTCCACGAGGCGCATCGCGGCGGTACAGGATCGAGGATGCAGCAAAAACGAGCGGAAAAGACCAGCCCGCCCAAGCCGCCCAAGCCCGGCAAGGTGGAAGAGGCGACCGACCTCCAGCCGGTGGCGCTGGGGAAGTCGGCGGACGAAGAGTTGATGCGGCGCACGCAGAACGGTGACAAGGCGGCGTTCGCGATTCTTTACGAACGGTACAGTTCGGCCGTCCTTTCTTACTTGTATCGAATGTTGGGGAACGTCGAGGACGTGGAGTCGATCGGGCAGGAGGTGTTTCTGCGGGCGTTTCGGTTTGCGCCGACGTACCGGTTTCCGCAGAAGTTTTCGACGTGGCTTTTCACGATCACGCGGAACCTGGCGATCAACCATTCGCGGCGGCGGAAGCGGTCGCCGGTGCGGAACATCACGGAGCTGAACCTGGACGGGGTGGACATCAGCGGGGACCCGTACCAGGTGGCGTCGCGGGCGACGGACGATTTGGAGAAGCAGGAAGAGATCGCGCGGGTCCTGAAGGCGCTGGACGATCTGCCGACCGATCAGAAGGAAGTGATCGTGCTGGGCGTGTTCCAGGATATGTCGTACGCGCAGATGGAAGAGATCACGGGGACCAAGGCGGTCACGCTTCGTTCGCGGATGTTTCATGGTTTGAAGAAGCTGGCGAGTTTGATCGGGCGGACGGGGCATGAGAACGATACGAAGTAGGGAAAGACGAAAGACGAAGGCAGACAAGAATGTCTGCCCCACCGATGAAAGTAGTCAGAAGCCAGTAGCCAGTGGTCAGAAGCCAGAAGTCAGAGGTCAGTAGAAGATGAAGATGGGTCGGTGATGACGCAATCGATGGATCTTGAGAGCGAACAGTTCATGACGCTGCTGACCGAGGCGCTGCGCGCGGGGCCGGGGAGTCCGGAGTGGCACCAGGCGGTGGGGCTGCTGAAGACGGCGGGGGCGGCGGGGGGAAAGATCGTTGACGAGTATCAGTTGCTGGTACGGGCGCGGGAGGACCTGGAGAGCGGGCGGGATTACCGCGAGGTGCGGCCGGGCGCGGGGTTCACGCGGAAGGTAATGGAGGAGATCGAGGAAGAGGGGAAGGGGAAGTCGCGCGGTCTGCCTTCGGCGAATCTCATTGCGCTGCTGGCGGGCGGGGTGATTCTGGCGGTGGTGGTCGTGGTGGTGGTGGCGCTGTTCAAGAGTCCGCCGCCGGCGGACCGGAGCGCGATCGAGCGGTTGCAGGCGTTGTATTTCGTGAACCCGGTGGCGCAGTTGAACCTGGAGAACGGCGGGGAAGTTACGCCGGAGTGGCGACTGATCGGCGAGGTGCCGCTAAACGTGAAGAAGGCGGAGCTGATGCCGGCGACGACGCAGGGGACGAAGGACGAGAAGCGGGAGTACAAGGCGGGGGCGATCGTATTGGCGGAATCGATCCCGGCGGATCAGCCGCGGATGGTGGACGTGACGCTGAAAGTGAACCGTCCGACGGAAGGGGTCATCCCGGAGGTATTCGTGGCGGAGGGACCGCTGGACGACGGGCGCGCGAGCAGTGGGCGGGAGCTGGTGTGGCTATTGAAAGGCACGAGCGGACAGGTGGCGCTGCCGGACGGGAGCGTGCCGGGGCAGGGGGAAAAGCTGGACGGGCACAAGGCGGTGACGCTGAACGTGAAGGTGCGGTTCAATAAGGACACGGTGATCGTGGAGAGCGGTGAGCGGCGGATATACGAGGGGCCGCACAAGCTGGCGGAGACGGGGCCGCGATACGTCGGCGTGCGGTTTCGGCGGAAGGTCGGGGACACGTCGGATGGCGTCGGGCTGGCGTCGATTAGCGTGTTGAAACCGTGAAGCAGTTGCGAGTTGCGAGCGGGAGAGTTGCGAGTGACGGCGATGAATGAGGCATCTTCCGAGCCGTCGGATTTGGACTCGGCGAAGTTTCTGGCGGGGGCGTACGTCCGATTGCAGGAGGAGTTGGGGAAGGTGATCGTTGGGCAGCAGCGTGTGATCGAAGAGCTGCTGATCGCGATCTTCGCGCGGGGGCATTGTCTGATGCAGGGGGTGCCGGGGCTGGCGAAAACGCTGCTCGTGAGCACGCTGGCGGGGGCGATGGATTTGTCTTATCAGCGGATCCAGTTCACGCCGGACCTGATGCCGTCGGACATCACGGGGACGGATATTTTGCAGGAGGATCCGGAGACGGGGCGGCGGCGGTTCGAGTTTCAGAAGGGGCCGATCTTCGCGAACCTTTTGCTGGCGGATGAGATCAACCGGACACCGCCCAAGACGCAGGCGGCGCTGTTGCAGGCGATGCAGGAGCGGCAGGTGACGGTGGGGAGCCGGACGCTGAATTTGCCGGAGCCGTTCTTCGTGCTGGCGACGCAGAACCCGATCGAACAGGAGGGGACGTACCCCCTGCCCGAGGCGCAGCTCGACCGGTTCATGTTCATGGTGACGGTGCACTACCCGAGCCGCGAGGAAGAGCTGGAAGTGCTGCGGCGGACGACGGGGGCGCTGGCGGAGCGCGTGGGGCGGGTGATCAGCGGCGGGGAGATTTTGCGGTTGCAGGAGATCGTGCGGCGCGTGCCGGTGGGGGATCACGTGTTCCACTTCGTGCTGGACATCATCCGCATGACGCGGCCGAACGAGCCGGGGGCGAGCGACTTCGTGCGGCACTGGCTGAGCTGGGGCGCGGGGCCGCGGGCGGGGCAGTACATGATCCTGGCGGGGAAGGCGCGGGCGCTGATGCGGGGGCGGCTGATGGTGACGATCGAGGACATCGAGGCGGTGGCGGCGCCGGTGCTGCGTCACCGGATCATCCCGAACTTCAACGCCGAGGCGGAGGGGATCACGGTGGAGCAGATCGTCGAGAAGGTGCTGACGCTGGTGCCGCGGGGGAAGGGGGAGCGGTTGTTGTAGATTGGGGATTTTGCGGATTGCCGATTGCGGATTGTGGATTTTGGATTGTGGATTGAAAGGCATTGGGTTCGGGGCGATCTGGGACTTGGCGTCAGTCGTGGGGTGGTCAGGCGGTATAATGTCTCCGGCGAGGACATAGCCGTATGCGGCCCAGCGACGACACGTTTATTCCGAATCAATTGCTCGCGAAGACCGTGGGGTTGGTGGGCGCGAAGCGGGCGGCGACGTTTGTGGTTCGGGGCGGTGAGGATTCGACGTATGTGCTGGAGCTGTTGAATTTTTTGCCGCGCGGGGTCGGGAAGGACGCGGGTCGGGCGCGGCGGGTGGCGGACGCGCTGCGGCGGTTCATCATCCCGTGCCTCGTGGACGGGCAGGATCGCGCGATCGAAGTGCCGGAGAAGGCGCTGGCGGGGTCGCGGACTTACGTGCTGGTCTTCCTGGCGCGGGAGGGGACGGAGGTTCGCGGGGTGGCGGCGATGGAAGTCGAATGCCGCAGCGCGATGGACGCGGAGCGGCGACTACTGTCCGTTCAACAGGCCATGGGTGAGGATCGGGTGCTTTGAGAGGCGTGGCACTACGGGTCAGCAATCCACGCAAACCTGTGTTGGTTCGCGGTTCGCACAGGTCTCGGAGTACCGCGACCTGTGGCACCCAGGCCTTCGAGGTGGCCGGCAATTTGGCTATCGGGGAAACATTCGTCCATAAATCGCGTTACAGACGAGGTCGCACTTCATAACTGCCCGATTCCGGGTCGCTTGATAGCATTCTCCTACAGTCAAGGAGACTAAAACTATGAACTGCCCGAAATGTCGCGCCGCCATGGAAGTGGTTGCGTTTGAGGGAATCGAAGTGGATCGCTGCACGATGTGCAAGGGGATCTGGTTCGACGTGCTCGAGAAGGAGCATCTCGGCGAGTTGCGCGGGTCGGAAGCGATCGACGTGGGGGAGCGGCCGGCGGACGCGGGGACGCCGCACCGCATTCTCTGCCCGGTGTGCAAGTCGACGATGATCTCGATGAGCGTCGCCGGCCATGCTGATTTGAAGTACGAATCGTGCACGGTCTGTTTCGGCGCGTTTTTCGACGCGGGGGAATTCCGCGAGTTCAAGGGCGGGCACAACCTGTCGCGATTCCTGAAAGGGCTGGTGGGACTGAGTTGAGTTTGTCGGTCAACTGAGGCATAAGGACAGGCCGGCGCGCCGGGGGGGCGTCGGCCTGTTCGTTGGCACGAACGAGGCATAAACCGTTTGACGGTCGGAGCGGCGGATGAGTTGGCCGATGATTTATTTCGTGGTGTTGATCTGCTTCATCGTCGCCGTGACGCTGATCATTTTTTGGCTGCGTCAGCCGGCGTCACCGCGGGGATTCGACGTCGCGCCCAGGCGTGACGAGGACGTTAAACCGACGTCAGAGGGGGAGCGGGAATAAAAGAAAACCGCCCTTCCGATTTCGGAAGGGCGGCTGGTTCAGCGAGGACGACGGGACTCGAACCCGCAACATCCGGATCGACAGTCCGGTACTCTAACCAATTGAGCTACGTCCCCGTCGCTGTGTGGTCTATATTTAGGCAGGTTTGCGAGGTTGTCAAGGGCGCACGCGCGTCGCGGGCGATGGGCCGATAATGCACTTCGATCCGCGGGCGGTATACTTCCGCGCCGTTGTTCCACACGGAAGGTGCGCCGCATGATCCTCGCGGGAATTGATGAGGCAGGGTACGGGCCGCTTTTGGGGCCGCTGGTGGTCGGATGCTGCGCGTTCGACGTCGGCGGCGTGGAATCGACGGACGAGGTACCTTGCCTGTGGAAGCGGCTCACGAAGTTGGTGTCGCGCAACCGGTCGAAGACGGGGCGCAAACTGCACGTCAACGACAGCAAGCAGGTCTATTCGCCGGCGATCGGGTTGCAGGAACTGGAGCGGTCGATCTTGTGCGTCATGCTGGCGAGCGGGCGGGCGGCCGGAAGCTTGAAGGATATCCTGCAGACGGTTTCGCCGGACGCGGTGGCGGACCTGGCGGAGCATCCGTGGTACTCGGCTCCGTGTGACGAACGATTTCCCGTCGAGCAAGAGGCGCTGCCGCTGACGCTCTTTGCCAACGCGCTGCGCGTCGAGATGGAACGGGCGCAGGCGCACTGCGTTCACCTGGCGGCGAAGGTTATCCCGGAAAAAAAACTTAACCGGATGTTGAAGCAGACGCAGAACAAGGCGGGCGTGCTGTTCTCGACGTCAGCTTGCCACCTCGATTTCCTGCTGAAGACTTACGGCGACAAGGGGTTGGTGATTTTCTGCGACCGGCAGGGCGGGCGGGAGCATTACGGGTCGCTGCTGCGGCTGATGTTCGAGGAGTGGCCGCTGGAGATCGTCCGGGAAGAGGACGGGCATGCGGAATACGTTCTTCGGCATCCGGAATCGGCGAAACGGCGAAACGGCGAAGCGGCGATTTCGCCCGTGCGCATTATCTTTCGGGAAAAGGGGGAGACGCACTGCATGTCGGTGGCGTTGGCGTCGATGCTGAGCAAATACTTGCGCGAGTGCCTGATGCGGCGTTTTAACGCGTTCTGGCAAGGGCATTTGCCGGAAGTGTCGCCGACCGCGGGCTACTACAATGATGGGCAGCGGTTCCTTCGGGAGATCGACATCAAGCGTCGAGAGATGGGGATTGAGGATGACGTGTTGATCCGCGCGCGGTGAGCTCAAACGCCGGCACGCAAAAACGCGTCAGCTTGACAACCCCCCTGCCGTCAATAAGATACCGGCCGCCTGCCGCAAGGCGGGCCGGGGCGCGTCGAGAGGTTCGGCAGAGTGCCGGAAGGGTAGACGCCACCGATAGTTAAACACACCTCCGCCAGTCCCGGTGCCACGCGGGCAACAGGCGGCCCCTTCCGACCGATTTCACTACCCCGTGGTGTAACGGTAGCACAAGAGTTTTTGGTACTCTTTGTCATGGTTCGAATCCATGCGGGGTAGCATTCTTTAGTGATCAGGGTTTAGGGTTCAGGGTTCAGCAAAAACAGAACTCATGTCTTCCACTGCCATTATCCTCGCCGCCGGGAAATCGACTCGGATGAAGTCCAAGCGGCCCAAGGGTTTGCACCCGGTCTGCGGGCGGCCGATGCTGTCGTACGTGCTGCGGGCGTGTTACGACGCGGGGTGTACGCGGATCCTGATGGTGGTGGGGCACGGCAAGGACGAGATCAAGGGGGAGTTCGGGTCGGATCGTCGGATCTCGTGGGTGGAACAGACGGAACAACTCGGCACCGGTCACGCGGCCATGGTCTGCCGGGACGAATTGCAGAAACACCCGCACGGCGACGTGTTCATCCTCGCCGGCGACGGGCCACTGATTCGCGGGGAAGTGCTCAAGACGTTGCACAACGCGCACGTCGAAGAACGCGCGGCGGCGTCGATGGCGACGGCGATTTTGGACGACCCGACCGGCTATGGCCGCGTCGTTCGCGATGCGGAAGGGAACTTCATCGAGATCGTCGAGCAGATCGACTGCACGCCCGAGCAGCTTGAGATTCGCGAAGTTTTCCCGAGCTATTACTGCGTGCGCAGCGAAGACCTGCTGAGCGCGTTGTCGAAGCTGACGAACAAGAACAAGAAGGGGGAATACTACCTGACCGACATCTTCGGCATCCTGCAGAAGGCGGGGCGGAAGGTCGTGGCGGTGCAGGCGGTGACGGCGGACGACGTGATCGGCGTGAACAACCGGCAGCAGCTCGCCGAGGTGGACGCGATCATGCAGGACCGCATCCACCGCAAGCTGCGCGAGAGCGGGGTGACCATCGTCAGCGGGGTCAACACGTACATCGAGGACGGCGTGAGCATCGGGGCGGACACGGTCGTGCAGCCGTTCACGTTCATCGGGCGCGACTCGACGATCGGGACGGAGTGCGAGATCGGACCGTTCGCCTGCCTGCCCAGCCAGAGCATCGTGCCCGAGGGGACGAACGTGGGCAGTCAGCTTAACTCGGGAAGGAACTAACCGATGAAAGGCGACGCCGACGGACTCAAGGTGTTCACGGGGCGAGCGAATCCGCAGCTCGCGCAGAAGGTTTGCGATTACCTGCAGATCCCGCTGGGCCGCGGCCGCACGGAACTGTTTCCCGACGGCGAGCTGATCGTGAAGGTGGAAGAGGACGTCCGCGGGCGCGACTGCTTCATCATTCAGCCGACGAGTCATCCGATCAACGCTCACCTGATGGAGCTGATGATCTGGATCGACTGCCTGAGGCGCGCCAGCGCCGAGCGCGTGACGGCGGTCATCCCGTACTTCGGGTACGCCCGGCAGGATCGCAAGGACGAAGGGCGCACGCCGATCACGGCGAAGCTGGTCGCCAACCTGATCGAGCGGAGCGGCGCGGACCGCGTGGTGGCGGTGGATTTGCACGCGGCGCAGGTGCAGGGGTTCTTCGACATCCCGGTGGATCACTTGTCGGCCAGCCCGGTGATCATCAAGTGGTTCAAGAGCCTGAAGCTGTCGAACCGGGTGTTCGTGTCGCCGGACGTCGGCAACGTGAAGCGTGCGCAGGTCTACGCGAACATCCTGGGGGGCGACATCTGCATCATCGACAAGCGTCGCAAGAGCGGCAGCGACGTGGAGACGCGGAACATCATCGGCGACGTGCAGGGTAAAAACGTCCTGATGGTCGACGACATGATCACGACCGCCGGCACGGTCACACAGGCGGTCAAGATCCTGAAGGAACACGGCGCGGCGGACATTTACATGTCGGCGACGCACGCGATCTTCGCGCCGCCCGCGCTGGAGCGGCTTGCCGAGTGCCCGTTCACGAAACTGGCGGTGACGGACACGATCCCGATCGGCACGCGCGCCGACCCGATCAAGGACCGGGTCGAGGTGCTGAGCATCTCGGGCCTGGTCGGCGAGGCGATCCACCGCATCCACCACAACGAATCCGTCAGCGCGCTGTTCGACGGCGGCAAGCAACGCTCGGCGTAACCGTTTTGACGAATCAATTAAGAGATCAAGAACTGAGGAGACAGCTTTATGGCATCACAAACCGCACAACTGACCGCCAAGGTCCGCGGCGAGCTCGGCTCGCGGAAGAACAAGCGGCTGCGCGACGCGGGGTTCGTTCCCGGCGTCATCTACGGGCACAAGGAAGACGTCGTGCCCGTCACGCTCCCCAAGCGTGAGCTGGTCGGCTATCTCGACCACGGCGCGCACCTGTTCGCGCTGGCGCTGGACGGCAAGAACGAAAACGTCCTGGTGAAGGACGTGCAGTACGATCACCTCGGGATCGAGGTGCTGCACGTGGATTTCGCCCGCGTGGACCTGAACGAGCGGGTCGAGGTGACGATTCCCCTGCTGCTCCGCGGCGAGCCCAAGGGCGCGGCCGAGGGGGGCGTGCTGCAACAGGTGGTGGCGGATCTCGAGATCGAGTGTCTCGTGACGCAGATCCCGAGTGAGATTCGGTACAACGTGTCGGAGATGAAGCTGAACGACGTGCTGCACGTCAAGGATCTCCAGTTGCCCGAGGGTGTTCGCGCGCTGCAGGACGAGGATTTGATCGTGGCGACGGTGAAGGAAATCGTCGAGGCCGCCCCGGCCGAGGCCGAAGCCGGCGCCGCCGAGCCCGAAGTCATCGGCAAGGTCGAGGAAGAAGGCGCCGCGCCCACCGAGGGTGGCGAGGCGAAGAAGGAGTAAGAATTCAGTCGGCGGTCGGCAGTTGGCAGTGGGCAGTAATGCTTTTGCTGCCGACGGCCGACTGCCCACTGCCGACTTTTATGAAGTTAGTCATCGGCCTGGGAAATCCTGGACGCGACTATGTCGGGACGCGGCATAACGTCGGTTTCGAGCTCGTCGATCAGTTGGCGAACCGGCTGGGATGGATCGGGAGTGCGGCGCAGTTCGACACGCTGGCGCGGACGAAGTTCGAAGCGCTGGCGCTGGACGGCGTCGTGACGTTGCAGGGCGGCGGCTCGGACAAGATGCTGCTGCTCAAGCCGATGACGTACATGAACCTGAGCGGTCGCACGGTGCAGGCGGCGATGAGTTTTTACCAGCTCACGCCGGCCGACGTGATGATCGTGCTGGACGACATTGCCCTGCCGGCCGGACGGATCCGCGTCCGCGGCGGTGGGAGCAGTGGGGGCCACAACGGCCTCAAGGACATCGAGCGGGCGCTGGGCACGAGCCAGTACCCGCGACTGCGGATCGGGGTCGACAGCCCCCCGCCGCGCGTGCCCCAGCGGGACTACGTCCTGGGGAAGTTCACGCCGGCGCAGCGGACGCTGGTCGACCCGGCATTGGGTCGCGCCGCCGGTGCGGTGCTGACCTGGATCGACAAGGGCATTGAATCGGCGATGAGCCTGTTCAATGCGGAAGAGAAGGTGTAGTTGCGAGATGAGAAGTTGCGAGTTGCGAGTGAAACCTACTCGCAATTGACAACTCGCAACTCGCAACTATTGACTCGCAACTATTCGGATTTAGCGGCCGGCCCCAACCGGTCAAAACCCACGCTAGGGAGTTAGCATTTATGGCCAAGAAGACCAATACCCCCAATCAGTACGAAGGCATGTTCCTGTTCGGCAGCGGCGCGGCGACCGAGCCGCAGGCTTCCGAAGCGACCGTGCGCAAGTTCATCGAAACCCACGGCGGGAACATCCTCGTCCTCAAGAAGTGGGACGAGCGCAAGCTGGCGTACGAGGTCGGTGGGAACAAGCGCGGCACGTACTATTTGTCGCTCTTTACCGCCCCGTCGGCGGCGGTCGCGCAGATCGAACGCGACGTGCGCCTCTCCGAGGAAGTCCTCCGCTGCATGATCCTCAAGGCCGATCACCTCAGCGCCGAGGAAATCCAGAACCACGAGCCGCAGAAGCCCGAGCCGCGCGAGGAGCGCGGGTTTGGTGGTTTCGGCGGTGGCTTTGGCGGCGGCGGCGGCGGCGGTTACGGCGGGGATCGCGGCGACCGTGGTGGCTACGGCGGCCCGCGCGGACCGCGTCGCGAAGAAAACGCGCCCGAAGGGGCGAACGCCGGCGGTGGCGAAGATCGGTAAGACTGTGCGAGGCCACGGACGGCGCGAATCGCGTTTGCAATTCGTCCCGGAACGAACCGTGTCTCTTATGGGAGCATTCTCATGGCAAGCTTCAACCAGGTCATCCTGCTGGGAAACCTGACGCGCGACCCGCAGCTCAAGTACCTGCCCAGCCAGACCGCCGTCGTCGAGTTCGGCCTCGCGTGCAACCGCAAGTTCAAGGGCCAGAACGGTGAGGACCGCGAGGAAGTCACCTTCGTGGACTGCTCCGCCTTCGGCAAGCAGGCCGAGGTCCTCAACCAGTATTGCACCAAGGGCAAGCCGCTCTTCATCCAGGGCCGCTTGAAGTTCGATTCGTGGGAAGACAAACAGGGTGGCGGCAAGCGGTCTAAGCTCACGGTCGTCATCGAGAACTTCCAATTCATCGGCAGCCGCGATGGCGGTGGTGGTGGTGGCGGCGGCGGGCAGGAAGGCGGGGGCGAGCACGACCAGCGGCCGCAGCGCCCGCAACAAGGCCGGCCGCAACAGAGCCGTCCGCAAAACGCCCCGCCGCCCCAGCAGCCGTTCGGCGAGGAAGAACAGTTTAAGGAAGACGATATTCCGTTCTAAGAAGTTGCGAGTGCCAAGTTGCGAGTTGCGAGGAAAGGCAATTCGGTGATTGGCAACTGACAACGACCAAGTGGCAACTATCAACTGACATTCAGAGGTTTTCATGGCAACCGTAAAACTACTCCTCCAGGAATCGATTAAAAACGTTGGCCGCGTCGGCGACGTGGTCGAGGTGTCGCCGGGTTACGCCCGGAATTATCTCCTCCCGCAGGGTTTGGCCGTCGAGCCGACCAAGGGCAACCTGAAGAAGGTGGAAGCCCGCCGGCAGGAGATCGAGAAGATCGAGCGCGAGCGGCGTGAACAGCAGGCGCGTCTGATCAAGACGCTTGAGGGCAAGGACGTCACGCTGGAGCGAAAGGCGAACGAGCAGGGCCACCTGTACGGCGCCGTGTCGGCGACCGACATCGCCAAGGCGCTGCAGGCGGACGGGTTCAACGTTGAGGCCGAGGACGTGCTGCTTCCGGGCAAGCTCGACCAGATCAACACCTACACGGTCAAGGTCCGCTTCGCCGAGGATCTGGAGACGGATCTGAAGGTGTACGTGGCTCCCGACGCCGAATCCAAGGCCGCCATCGACGCCGCCCACAAGGCCAGCGCCGATGCCGCCAAGGCCCAGGAACAGGAGAACGCCTGAGGTCGGTTGGGGTGTCAGTTGGCTGGGTCGCTGAAGTGACCCAGCCAACGGTTGTCAGTTTGGGCGTATTTCGAGGCGCCAGACTGCTTTGGATCGCTTGACACCCCCCGGCCTATTGCTATATTGCCCGATTCTTCGCTGCGGAGGCCGTTTTTGGCGTAACCGCGGCGGCCCCCGGGACGATTCCGGATTTTCAACGCACCTTCGAAGAGAGAAACAGAGGATCTTGAAATGTCTACTTACATGGCCAAGCCCGGCGAACTGAAGGCCGACTGGCATGTCATCGATGCGTCCAACCAGGTGCTCGGGCGTCTGGCGGCCAAGGTGTCCATCCTGCTCCAGGGCAAGCACAAGCCGACCTATACCCGTCACACGGACACCGGGGATTTCGTCATCCTGCTCAACGCCGACAAGATCCGCGTCACGGGCAGGAAGGCCGACGTCCTGGAGTACGACACGTACTCGCGCTACCCGGGCGGGCGCCGGCTGTACAGCTACCGCACGATGATCGAAAAGCACCCGGAAAAGCTGGTCGAGGTCGCGGTCAAGCGCATGCTCCCCAAGAGCAAGATGGGGCGCAACATCCTCGGCAAGTTGAAGATCTACCGGGGCGGCGAGCACCCGCACCAGGCGCAGCAGCCCAAGGAATACAAGCTCTAACCGTTCGCGCGCGGGGAATCCCGCGCGCGCGACGCGCACTCAGGACTAAAGAAACATGGCCGATACCGAAACTCCCGTATCCGAAACCACTCAGCCCGCCGCCACGAGCGGCACGGAACCACAGGGCAAGCAGACGTTCATCTGGGGCACCGGCCGGCGCAAGACCGCCGTCGCCCGCGTCCGCATCGCGCCCGGTTCGGGCAAGATCGAAGTGAACGGGCGGCAGCTCAACGACTATTTCTCGTCCGAGCGCGACCGCAAGGCGATCTTCGGCCCGCTCGAGGTGACCAACACCGGTGGGAAGATGGACGTGCTGGTGAACGCGTCGGGCGGCGGCCTGACCGGTCAGGCCGGTGCGATCATCATGGGCCTGGGCCGTGCCCTCGCCCGCTTCGACCAGACGCTCGAGCAGGCGCTGCGCAACGCCGGCTTCCTCACGCGGGACAGTCGGATGAAGGAACGCAAGAAGTACGGCCAGCGCGGCGCCCGCCGGCGGTTCCAGTTCTCGAAGCGGTAATCGCGCAATCGCGACCGACTCGACACGAAATCAAAGAACCCAGGGACGCGTCCCTGGGTTCTCTTTTTTCATGTTGTCGCCGCTTGTGGCTTTGCGCGCCGGCGTCGCCGACTACGCGCGCGTTCACATCGCCAGCTTCAACCCCGCCAGCGCCGTCGGAGCGGACAGCGACGCCGACGGCAGCATCGCCGCGAAGGCGGTCGTGCGGATCGAGTCGAGCAGCACCAGCAGATCTTCGGGCCGGCGCGAGAGCTGTGCCTGCCACGCGCGGCAGCGCTGGCTCAGCTTCATCGGCAGTTGGCCGTGCTTGCGGAAGGGGTGCAGCTCGGTGATCGGCCAGGCGCGGCGGATCGTGTCCGTCGCGCGCTGGGCGGCGATCTCGGTGACGTGCGCGCTCAACCGGCGGCCAGGCTCGACCACCAGCACGGCGTTGCAGAAGGCGTGCGCCTGCGTGATGCCGCAGTGCTCCTGGGTCAGGTCGGTCCAGCGTGACACCGCGCCGATCGACGAATCGCGCAGGCGCGGCGACGACTCGCGCTCGATCCGCCCGGGCACGTGCAGCAACTCGATCCGCCCCCCCTCCTCGCGGATGGCCGTCCAGCGCTGCCCGATCAGGTTGTAGCCGGCGTGGATGAGCGCGCGGAGTTCGCCTTCGAGGTTGAAGGGCGAGAGGATCAGCAGCCCCGCCCCGCCGCGCGCCGCCGACGCCGCCGGGATCAGGCAGAGCCCCTTGGGCCGCAGCAACTGCGCCATCGGCCAGAGCACCGCCATCTCCGCGACCCGCACGGTGTCCAGCGTCGGGTGCGGCAGGATCCAGCTCCGCCAGGTGCTCTTGAGGACGTTGATCTCGCACAGTCCCCAGCGGTCGTCGACCAGCCAGAAGCGCTCGCCTTCCTGGTACAGCTCAATCAGTTGCCCCTGCTGCGTCGCCACCGGCACCGCCGACGGCGACAGATGCCGCATGACTTCCGCCCCGTCGTACGGGCGGATCACGCCGTGGCTGCACGCGATGCCGTCGGGCAATTCGTCGACTTCGAACGGCGCCAGCCAGGCGTCGATTTCCCGGTCGAGCAGCGGCACGTCGCATACCGTATCGACGGCCAAGCCGTGGACGGCGTACCTGCGGCGTGTTGTCCCGGCGGCGTCACGGTCGCGGTGGTTGTGCAAGCGAGGATCCTTCCCAGCCGGCGATGTGCGGCCAGAGCGTCTATCGGGCGGGCGCGGAGGAATGCTGCAACCCCGGTAATGCGGGCGACGGAAGACGAAGATGGAAGATAGGGGATGGCGGATGGAAAAGCGGCCTGCATTTCGCCATCTTCCATCCTCCATCAACCATCTTCGTTTTTGTTATCGGACGGCGGCGGCGGCGGCGGCGGCTAATCCTTCAGGTCGCTCTCGCCGATCAGGTTGAACCCCTTGCGGATCATGATCCGCGCCGCCAGCGTCGGCTCGTCGACGTAAAGGGCCAGGGTCGGCCCGTGGGGCCGCAGCAGCAGCGGGTAGGCGTAGTGGATGTTGATCTCGGCGGACAGCATGGCCGAACAGATCGCGATCAGCGGCTGCTTGGTGCCCTTGGGCAGCTCGACCGCCAGCAGGTCGGTCTCGCCGAACGGAAAGCCGTTCTCCCGCAGCACTTCTTTCCCAAGGTCCGGGTCGGCGCAGATGATGCGCACCAGGGCGGCGTCGCCCGACTCTTCGATCGAGAGGGCGACGATCTTGGCGGCCTGCTCTTCGAAGATGCGGACGAGCTGCTGCAACCGCCCCACCTTGTTCTCCAGGAAAATGGTGAACTGGCGGATGCGCGTCGGCTCATAGCCGGCGCCGCTCAGCGTCTGTGGCGGGAGGACTTCTTCCATGTGCGACCGTAAAGGATATCGGAAGGGCGGGGCCGGAGATAGGAAAATAAGCGGATCGCGCGCGAGAGGTCAGCGCGCGCGGCGCCGAACGCGTCATTTCGAACCCTGAGCGGGCAGCAGGACGCTATCCCCCTGCCATTTCGGGGGTCCGACGATGGTCGAGCTGGTCGGCACGGAACCGTCGGCGGCGCCGCCGACCGTATAGACGTTATCGCGCCGCACGCCGACGAACGGGCCCTGCGCGAAGTCGGCGTGCCCGTCGCCGTACAGGACGTTCTGGCCTTGCCCCGCGTGATTCGGACTGTTGCCGCGCTGCATGTCGCGGACGGACGACGTGAGCGTCGGCGCCGTCGGGTCGTAGGCCCCCTGCTTGCCGGGGTTGATATCGCCGGCGACGGCGAACTCGGCGCCGGTGGCGGCGGTCGTCAGCCGATATCCGCCGTCGATCGCGGCCTGGTCCGGATAAGGGTTCGCGTAACTGTAGCTGAGGTTGTCCGGCAGCTTAGTGAAGTTCGACCGCGACTGCGACGAATTGCTCCCCCCGCCGAAGTTGTCGCGCACGGCCTGACTGCTCGGACAAATGAACACTTCGGGGGTGATGTCCTGGCTGCGCAGGAGCAGGAACATCGCCGCCGCGACGTTGTTCGTCCCCACGAACCCCTTGGTACCGCCGAACGGATTTGCGGACCCCGCGCCCACCTGCATGAACGGCACGCTGGCGTCGGTCAACGCCGCGCCGGGCTCGAAATAAGTTCGCGGATAATTCCCCCGATTGCCCGACGCGTAAATCTGCAACGCCTGCCCGAACTGGCGGAGATTGCTCCCGCATTTCACCCGGTTGGCGGTCTCCCGCGCACGGTTTAACGACGGCAGGAGGATCGAGATCAGGAGGGCAATGATCCCGATGACGACGAGGAGCTCGACAAGGGTGAAGGCGCAACGACGACGAAAGGCCTGGCGGGCGAGCCGACGCCGAGGTTGTTGTCGACCCGACCGAAGAAGCATACGACTCGGCTCCGCAGATCGTGAATCTAACGACGACGGCGCGTCCGGTCATCCGGCAATCCGACCTTTGAACGTGTGTAAAAAAGAACAGGGCCCGCCGATCGGCGGGCCCTGCTTTGGTTGCTCCAACAAGGTCAGGCTACCTGGTGCACGAACTTACCAGTTCGCACCGGGGAGCAGGACGCTGTCGCCGGCCCAGTTCGGGGCACACGAGGTGGTGCCACCCTTGGTCGGGTGACCGCCACCGCTGGTGCGGCTGCCGTCGGTGGACGAGCTGGCGGTGTAGATGTTGTCGCGCTTGGTGCCGACGAACGGGTTCTGGACGAATTCGGCATGGCCGTCACCGTACAGAACGTTCTGGCCCTGACCCTGGTGGTTCGGGCTGTTCGCCTGTTGCATGTCCTTCGACGACGAGGTCTCGTTGGGCCTGGTGACGTCGTAGCCGGTGGCGCCGTCCGGATTCTTGTCGGCGGCGATGGCGAATTCCGCACCCGTGGTCGCGTTCAGCTTGTAGCCGTTGTTGACCGCGTTGGCGCTGGGATACGGATTGGCGTAGCTGTAGCTCAGATTGGACTGCTTGGTGAAGCTGATCTTGTTCTGAGCGGAGATCCCGGCGGCGGTGCCGTAGGTGTCCTTTTCGTCGTTGGACGACGGGCAGATGAACACTTCGGGGGTGATGTCCTGGGTGCGGATCAGGAGGAAGATCGCCGTGATGATGTCATTGTTCTTCGCGGCGGTGCTGGTGAAGGGGTCCTGGGCGGTCGTGCCGTTGTTGCTGGTATCGTAGTTACCAGTGGTCGACGTCGTAGCGACGTCGTACCGCGTGCGGGGATAGTTCCCCTTGTTTTCGTTGGCGTACAGCATGATCGCCTGACCGACCTGACGCATGTTCGAGCCGCACTTCACACGGTTCGCGGTCTCACGGGCTCGGTTGAGCGACGGGAGAAGGATCGAGATCAGAAGGGCGATGATCCCGATGACCACCAACAGTTCGACAAGGGTAAATCCCTTGCGACGCAAGGCTTGCTTCGTCATTGCGAAGCTCCTTTCGGAATGGGCCGCCGAACTCATGAACTGGGGATCGATGCGTCGATCGTATGAAATGGATGAGTGCTGTGTTCAGCCCCGGTAGCGACACCGGCGCGTCCCATTAAAATGGGGTGCGACAGCCGTCACCGGTCATCGATTCCTCGTCCGCTGGTTCTGCGACACGGTTTCAAACGACGCCGACGAACACCGCCGACGTATATTTCCTGTGTGAAATTGCGGTTTGAAACGGCAACCGCCTGAGACCCGAACCGGGTTGAATGACCCCCTGAATACTCCGCGACGAACAAACATCAAACGTTGGTGGATTCTTGGATGTAGATGTTCAACGCTCGACAGCCGAGAGTGTAGCAGATCGCCTGATAGCGCGTCAAGCTTGGAATCGGATTTTGCACACTGGGAAAGATGGGAAAAACCTAGGTCGCGGGGGCGTCGGGCTCAGGGGGAGCGTCCTTGCGGAAACGCTTTTGCATCTCGCGCAAACGCTTGATCACGAGTTGTGGCAGCAGCGTCTTCAACTGATCCACGTCCCCGCCCAAAGCCACGATCTGGCGGATCAGCGAGCTGCTCGTTAGCGCGTACTGATCGCCGGTCATGATGAAGACGGTTTCGATCCCGCCGACCGCCCGATTGGCCATCGCCAACTGGAATTCGTAGCGAAGGTCGGAGACGTCCCGGATGCCTCGAAGGATCGTCGTCGCCTGCACCGAGCGGACGAAATCGACCGTCAGACCGGTGTACTTCTGTACTTTGACGGCGGGCATGTCTTTAACCAGTTCCCGGATCATCGCGATGCGGTCGTCGAGGGGGAACATTTCCCGTTTTTCCGGGTTGACGCCGACGGCGACGATGAGCTCGTCGAACAGGTGAACGCCCCGCTGGATGACGTCGAGGTGGCCATTGGTGATCGGGTCGAACTGACCCGGAAAGACGACCCGTTTTTTATTCTTCGCGCCCGTCATGCCGCCAGAGGGTAAGGGGGGCGCCCGGCCGCGTCAAAAAGGTCTCGATTGGCGGGACCGGTCAATCAAGAACCGAGCCGAATCTCTCGATAAAGGCGATACGGGCCCGCCTTATCGAGGACGCACGCGCATGGATTCCCAGACGACGACCGCATCCCCTTCTAAGAAGCGCTGGCAGTCCGGCTTGGCGGTCGCGGTGCTGCTGTTGAGCACGGTAATCGTCTACGGGCGCGTGTGTCGCCACGAGTTCGCGGGGTGGGACGATCCTGCGACGATCCACCACAATCCCCTGTTCGATCCGCCGACGCGGGAGAAGATCGCCCATACCTGGGTCGAGCCGTTCAAGGGGCTGTATACGCCGGTGACGCAGAGCTACCTGGGCACGCTGGCGTTTCTGGCGGAAACCAAGGACATCGATCGCGAGGGGATTCACCTGGACGCGCGGGTCTTTCACACGGGGAGCCTGGTGCTCCACGTGCTGAGCGTGCTACTGGTCTTCGCGATCCTGAACCTCTTGAGCGGGCACGTGGGGGCGGCGCTGGGCGGCGGCCTGCTCTTCGCGCTGCATCCGTTGCAGGTGGAATCGGTGGCGTGGGCGTCGGGGGCGAAGGACATGCTGTGCGGCCTGCTGTCGCTGTGCGCGGTCTATCAGTACCTGCTCTTCGCCCGCCGGGAAGGGGACCGTCGGCGATGGGGGCATTACGCCATCGGCGCGGTCGCGATGCTGCTGGCAATGTTATCGAAGCCGTCGGCAATGGTGGTGCCGGCGGTGGTGGTGGCGCTGGACCTGTTCGTGATCGGTCGGCCCTGGCGGCGGGTGGCGGTCGCGGCCGGCGGTTGGTGCCTGGTGGTGGCGCCGCTGGCGATCGTGGCGCGACTGGTTCAGAACGCGGACATCGTGCCGGACGTCGCGGTCTGGCGTCGGCCGTTCGTGGCGGCGGACGCGCTGACGTTTTACCTGTGGAAACTGATCTGGCCGGTGACGCTCTGCCTGGACTACGCGCGTCGGCCGGCGGTGGCGCTGCGGATCTGGGGCGGTGTGTGGCCGGTCGTTTCGGTCCTGATCGTGGCCGGATTGGGGTATTGGGCGTGGCGCGGGCGGGGTCGGCGGCCGTGGGTCGTGGCGGCGATGGCGGTCTTCGTCGCGGGTGTCGCCCCCATGTTGGGACTGACGCCGTTCATGTACCAGTACACGTCGACCGTCGCCGATCACTACGTCTACCTCTCCATGCTCGGGCCGGCGATGGTGGGGACGTGGCTGCTGACGCGCTACGGCCGGCCGGCGGTGGCGTGGGGCGTCGCGATCGTGGCGGTGCTGCTCGGCGTGCGGAGCAATCTCCAGTTGGCGTATTGGCACGACGATCACGCCGCGTGGGCGCACGCCGCGGCCGTGTCGCCCGACAGCTTCGTCGCTCCCAGCAACCTGGGCACGAGCCTGGCGCGCGAGGCGGCAATCCTGAACGACCGGGCCGACGAGGCGCGCGAGGCGGGACGCGCGGCCGAGGCGGACGCGCTGCTGGTGCGTCGGCGGGCGCTGATCGCCCGGGCGGCCGACCTCCAGGATCGCGCGATCGCGATCAACCCCGATTTCGTCAACGCGTATCGGCAGGGGTTCAATTTCCGCCTGCGGCTGGGACAGGAGCGCCGGGCCGCCGAATTGCTCGAGAAGCTACTGGCGGTCAACGACGCCAAGCCGGCGTCGGTGCGAACGGATTTCACGAGCTACCGCGAGACCGCCGGCATCCTGTGGGCGAAGCTGGGCGAGTACCAGAAGGCCGCCACCCAATTCGAGAAATACGTTAGCGCCGTCCCCGCAAATGCGGACGCCCGGCAGGCGCTGGCGGAGGTGCGGGCGAAACTCGCCGAAGCGCGGACGGGCGACGACGAGGTTCTTCGACGGTAAGCGTTCACCGAACCGCGCGCAGCGCGTCTTCCCGCGTGCGGGCGATCGTGAACAGCCGCTCCAGGCAGCAGGCCTTGAAGATCTTTTGAAGGGCGGGGGACATCTCGCACAGGGCCAGTCGCCCCTGCGTGCTCTTGACCGACTGGCGGATGTTGACCATCAGCCCGAGCACGGCGCTGCCCATGTATTGCACGTTCGTCAGGTCGAGGATCCAGCGGCCATTCGGATTGGCGAAGACGGAGGAGAGCAGGTCGTTCAGGCGGTCGAATTCGGTCGAATCGAGGTGGTCCGGAAGAAACAACTCGACGACGTTCACGGACATGAACGTGGAGGTCTTCAACAGCTCACTGGGCATGGGCTCGCCTCTCCGACTGCATGGGGGAATTAGAGCATAGATTGCGCGGGCGGGCAAAAAAGCGAGGGGCGAATCGGCGACGCGGTGAACCGGCGAACGAGCACGCGTTACCGGACCTGGAGCGTGTCGCCTTCGTACGTGATGCCGAGCGGCACGATCTCGACCGCCTTGCGGTTGCCCTGCTTTTGAACCGTGCCGCCCTGCCAGGCCGTGTGCCGGAGCGATCGGGCGAGACGAACGGTGCGCTCGGCGTCGGTGGGGGGGACGAAGACCGCAAACCCCACTCCCATGTTAAACGTCGCGTACGCCTCGCGGCGGTCGACCGGGCCCCTGTCCATGATGAATTCGAAAATTGGCGGAACCGCGCCGACATCGGTCATGTGATAGACGAACGGCTCGTCCAGGCGCATGAGCTTGCGCCAGCCGTGGCCGGTGACGTGGGCGGCGTATTGGAGCGGGATGCCGGCGTCCTGACAGGCGGCGACGAACTTGACGTAGATCGCGCTGGCATCGAGGAGCGCCTCGCCGTAGGTCCGGCCGTCGCCGATGCGCGTGAGGTAACCGTCGGGCAGGCGGTCGGCGAGCGCGCGGCAGAGCGTGAGGCCGTTGGTCTGCACGCCGGTGGAGGCGAGGAGGATGATGGCGTCACCGTCGCGGACGTCGCCGGTGATGCGGTGCGATTTGGGCTTGATCTGCCCGACCGCGGAGCCGGCGAGGACGATCGTCTCGGGGTTGACCATGCCCCTGAGCGCCGGCGTTTCGCCACCGCCCCAGACGGCGTTGGATTCGCGGCACGCGTGTGCGAATCCGACGGCCAAGTCCTCGGCGAGTTTCGCGTTCGCGAACCATTTCGAATCGCCCACCGCGGCGTGCATCGCGATGCTGATCGGCAGCGCGCCGCAGGTGATCAGGTCGTTCACCATCGTCGCGACGGTATCGACGCCGATCGCGTGATAGAAGCTCTGGCCGGTCAGATTGAACATGGCGTCGGCGACGAGGTTCTTGGTGCCCAGCCCCTCCTCGACGTGGGCGAGGAATGAGTCGGGGGTTTCGACGAGGTAGGCGGATTCGCCGCGGACGTTTTTCGGTTCCGCGAGGCCGTGCAGCGCCAGGGCGCCGCTGGTGCCGGCGGCGGCCTGCTGGCAGGCGCGTTTGAAGGCGTCGAGCGTGTCGTAGTTCACGCCGGACTGTTCGTAGGACAAAGACATGGGGGTGTTTTAGCGAAAAGGGGGTGCAAAAGCGACGGAGGTTTTGGCGGGAGGTTCGCCTGTGGCCATTGGGGCGATCCGCCGATAAATAGGACGTATGATCTCCGCCCAGGCATATTCATTTCGCCAGAAGTCGAAGCTGGCGATCTCGCTGGGGTGGGTCGGCGGGTTTACGAACATCGTGGCGCTGTTGTCGTGCCAGGCGACGGTCTCGCACATGACCGGGACGACGACGTGGTTCGGGGAAGCGCTGGCGGGCGGGGAGTTCGCGCGGGCGGCGTTCGTCGGGTTCGTGCTCGTGACCTTCTTCATGGGGGCTTGCCTGTCGGCGGTCATGACCGAAGGGGCGCGGCGGCGCGGTGTGCGATCGAAGTACATCCTGCCGATGCTCACCGAGGCCGTGCTGCTGGTGCTGTTCGCGCTGGGCGACGAGCTGTTCGTCGCCAAACGCTTCGCGCCCGGCGGCGGGATCGTCTGGTGGCTGGCCGGCACCGCGAGCGCGGCGATGGGGTTGCAGAACGCGACGATCACGCGCATCTCGGGCAACGTCGTCCGCACGACGCACCTCACGGGCGTCATCACGGACCTGGGACTCGAGGGCGTTCAGTACCTGTACTGGCTGCGCGACCGCATGCGCAACGGACAGCCCAATCGTGGCGGGCGGTTGTTCCGCGTCTCGCGGCGTCATCCGACGGTGCTGCGGCTCGCGCTGTTGCTGAGCATCTTCGGCTCGTTCCTGCTGGGCGTGATGCTGGGGACGTGGACGTACCTGCGGTGGCCGTCGTACGCGATGATCGCGCCGGTCGCGTTCCTGTTGTGGATCGTCTGGTCCGACTACCGCAAGCCGATCGCCGACGCGCGCGAGCTGGACCTGCTCGGCGATCCGGAGCTCAAGGCGTACGGCATCCTCCACTCGCTGTTACCGAAGGACCTGGGACTCTACCGCATCGGCCCTCAGCAGCACCACGGTCAGCGGCCGAGCGTCCCGGACTTCCAGACGTGGGTGGATCGATTGCCGGATCGGTGGCGCGTCGTGATCCTGGCGGTGACGCCGCTCGTGCGGTTGACGGGCAACTCGCTGATGGACCTGGAGGCGGCGTGCGATCGGCTGCGTGGGAGCGGGAAGCGGTTGATCGTCTGCGGGATCACGCCGCCGCAGTACCGGTTGCTCGAAGGGGCGGGGATCGTGGATCGGCTGGGGGCGGAGAACGTCTGCCCCGACCTGGAATTCGCGGTGGCCCGCGGCGTCGAAATGCTGGGCATGACGGCCGGTCGGTCGTCGGTTCAAGCCTGATGGGGCGTCACGCCCAGGACGACATCCCACGTCGCCGCCAGCTCGCCAATCCTGCTGCCCTTCATCGGCGTGAAGTCCACGCTCACGCACGCCTTGGCGGCGGCATCCCGGAGCCCGCGGAAGACGCCGTCCTTTTCGTTCTGCGGGTGGCCCTTGATGTAGCACTGCGTCGTCAGCACGTCCTTGCCGTCACACTTGATCTTGTAGTGAATGTGCGGCGTGCGCCCGGGGTAGGGGACGGGCTTAATCGTGCGGAAGTAGTAATCGCCGGTCGGACCGGTGACGAACCGCCCGAAGCCCTGGAAGTTCGTGTCGCGCTTTTTCTTCGACGAGTCGGCCGTGTGCAGGTAAACACCCGTCCCGTCGCACTGCCAGATCTCGACGGCGGCGTTGCGCACCGGCTCGCCGCGGGCGTCCAGGATGCGGCCGCTGAGGTGCGTAATCTCACCGACGGCGGGGCTGATGTTGCTGTTGACGATGATCAAATCGTTGTCGGTGTCGAGCGGGAGCTTGTCGGGATAAAACGGTCCTTCCGTCTGTGGGGGCGTGCGCATGAGCTCTTCGGCAAACGCCCACGGCGCGAGGGAAACCGCGGACGCCCCGACGACGAACTGGGCCAGGAATCGACGACGTGAGTGCGACCAGGCGTTCATGAGTCAGCTCCGGTGTTGGGGATTTGCGCGACGCGGCCATTGTACCAAGCGTTACCCGCTCGCGCGTCACGCGCTTGTAAAAACACGCCCGCCGCTAAAACGAACGCTGGCAAGCCCAAAGGCTTGCCAGCGGCACCTCAATTAAGGTCATTCCAGCGTGAACGTCAGGTCAGAGCTTCTTGTTCCAATAGTCGAAGTCGAGACCGCCCTTCAGCTCGCTGCGCTTCTTCTCACGCTGCGCCTTTTTCTTCTTCTCGGCTTCGCGGGCGGCGAGTTGCTCGGGCGACGGTGGCGGCGGCGGCGCGATCTCCACCGCCCGGCGGATCGACAGCGATACACGCCGCGCCTCCTTGTCCACCTCAAGAATGCGAACCTTTACCTCTTGCCCCGGCTTGACCGCCTCGGCGGCGGTACGCACGCGCTTGTCCGACAGCTCGCTGATGTGCACGAGCCCCTCGAGCCCCGGCTCCAGCTCCACGAACGCGCCGAAGTCCACCACGCGCGTCACCTTGCCCGCGACGATCGTGTCCGCCTGGTACTTCTCGGCCGCTTCCTTCCACGGGTCCGGGCCCGCCTGTTTCAGGCTGAACGTCAGTTTCCGCTGCGCCGGATCGATCGCGATCACGACCAGGCGAATCATGTCGCCCGGCTTGACCACGTCCTTGGGGCTGCGGATGCGCTGCCACGACATTTCCGAAACCGGCAGCAGGCCCTCGATCCCCTCTTCCAGCTCGACGAACGCGCCGAAGTTCTCGACCCGGGCCACCTTGCCGTTGATCTCCGTCCCCTCCGGATACCGCGCTTGCAGATCCGCCCACGGGTCCGGCATCGCCTGCCTCATCGACAGGCTCAATTTCCCGCTCGCCTTGTCGGCCTTGAGGATCTTCACGTCCACCTGGTCGCCGACCTTGACGACCTCGCTCGGGTGCTTGATCCGCTTGTAGCTCATCTCCGAGACGTGGACCAGCCCGTCCGCCCCGCCCAGGTCGACGAACGCGCCGAAGTCCGTCACGCTGCGAACCGTCCCGCGCCGGCTGTCCCCTTCCTGGATCTCCTCGAGCAGCTTTTTCTTCGCCTCTTCCTTCTCGCGCTCCAGCACGTTGCGGCGGCTGACGACCAGGTTGTGCGTCAGCGCGTCCGCCTGCGTCACCTCGACGACCAGCTTCTGCCCCAGGTAAACGCTGATGTCCTTCTCGAAGAACAAGTTGACCTGCCCCGACGGCATGAACGCCCGCATCCCCTTGATCTGTAGCTCCAACCCGCCCTTGTTCATGCCGGTCACGGTCCCCTCGACCAGCGTGCCGACTTCGATGTTCTCCCAGTTGACCGTGTGCTGCACCGCCCCAGCCATCCGCCGCGACAACACGATCAGCCCCTCCGTCGGATCGTACCGCTCGACGGAAAAGTCATATTCCTTCCCCACGACCGGCGGCTCTTCGTCGAACTGGAGCTCGGAAATAATCCCCTGCGATTTCCCGCCGAGATCAACCAAGACGTCCCCCTTGCGGATGCTGACGACGCGCCCGCGCCGAACACCTTTGGCCGCCAACTCCGCCGCGTGCTGCGCCGCCTCCGAATCGTGAGCGGGGGCGCCGGCGTTGCTCTGCGCCTCGATCTGCTCAACGCTCAAGCCCCCCAGGGCGTCGTTGATCTCCTTGTCCAGGTCGGCGTCGAGCTGGGGGCGGAACTTCTCTTTCAGGGGGTCGATGGGTGGGTTGGACATCGGTCTCTCGCGTGCTGCTGGCTGCGTTGCGTTGCCTCGGGTGCCTGATCCTCGAATAGCGACAAGCGGGGAATGTTAACCGCGGATTCGGCAAAGGGAAGGGGGTGTGGGCATTGCCGATTGTGGATTGTGGATTGCGGATTGGCTCGTCTGGACGTCCGCAAACCGACGTGCTCCAATGCCCCCATGCCCAACCCCGCCAACGCCTACAACGAATTGATCACCCTCGTAAAAGAAGCCGCCCTCCTCGGCTCGATCGGTTCCCTCCTCGGCTGGGACGAGCGCGTCCAGATGCCCCCGCGTGGCGCCGATCACCGCGCCAACCAAAGCTCGCTCCTCGCCCGAAAAGTACACGAGCACGGCACCGCCCCGCGAATCGGCGAACTCCTCGCCCAAATCGAAGCCGCGAAAACCGCCGACCCCGACCGCGCCGCCAACGTCCGCGAAATCCGCCGCCAGTACGACCGCGCCACCAAGCTCCCCGCGAGCCTGGTCGAAGAAATGGCCAAGACCGAAGTCCTCGCCCAGCAAGCCTGGGGCGACGCCCGCGCCAAAAACGATTTCCCCGCCTTCGCCCCCTGGCTCGAAAAGTGGGTGACCCTCAAACGCCAACAGGCCACCTGCTACGGTTACACCGGTCACATCTACAACGCCCTGCTCGAAGACTTCGAGCCCGGCGAAACCGCCGAAAACCTCTCCCGCGTCTTCGAATCCCTCCGCGCCCCCCTCGTCGATCTCATCGGCCGCATCGTCGCCAGCGGCAGGCGCGCCCCGCTCGACATCCTCGAGCGCCGCTACCCCGCCGACGGCCAGGCGAAGCTCGCCCGCCAGGCCGCCGCCGCCGTCGGCTTCGACTTCAACGCCGGCCGCCTCGACGTCTCCCTCCACCCGTTCTGTTCCGGCATCGGCCCCGGCGACACCCGCATGACCACCCGCTACGACGAAAACTACTTCGGCGACGCCTTCTTCGGCGTCCTCCATGAGACCGGGCACGCACTCTACGATCAAGGCCTGCCCCACGAACACTTCGGCACCCCGCGCGGCGACGCCGTCTCCCTCGGCATCCACGAAAGCCAATCCCGCATGTGGGAAAACCTGGTCGGCCGCTCGCGCGCCTTCTGGTCCCATTTCATGCCCAAGGCCCGCGCCGTCTTCCCCGATCAACTCAAGGACGTCACCGAAGATCAATGGTACTTCGCCGTCAACGACGTCCGCCCAAGCCTCATCCGCACCGAATCCGACGAGACCACCTACAACCTCCACATCCTCCTCCGCTTCGAGCTCGAAAAGGCCCTCCTCACCGGCGACTTGAGCGTCCCCGATCTCCCCGCCGCCTGGAACCAGAAGATGAAAACCTACCTCGGCGTCGACGTCCCCGACGACGCCCGCGGCTGCCTCCAGGACATCCACTGGTCCGGCGGCTCCATGGGCTACTTCCCCACCTACACCCTCGGCAACCTCTACGCCGCCCAGTTCTTCGAACAGGCCCGCCAAGATCTCGGCGACCTCGACGCTCAATTCGGCAGCGGCCAATTCGCCCCCCTGCTCACCTGGCTCCGCGAAAACATCCACCGCCACGGCAAACGCCACCGCGCCCCCGACCTCGTCCAACAAATCACCCACCGCCCCCTCTCCGCCGAACCACTCTTAAACCACCTCCGCCACAAAGCCGCCGAACTTTACGGCGTTTAACCGCGATCCGCGCGGATTCGTCTCCCATGCGCCACCCGCCCGAGATAAAAGAGTTGCCGCGCTTCCCGGTCACCGGCGGAACCATCCTGCTCGCGATCGGCGTGACGCTCGCGTACTGGGGGCACAAGTTGGACGTCGCACCCCTGCTCGAAGACGCGAACGTCCGCCGCTGGCAATTGTGGCGATTGGTCACGAGCGCGCTCCCGCACGGGAGCGTTTATCACCTGGCCTTCAACGCGTACTGGATCTGGGTGTTCGGGACGCTCGTCGAAAAGATCATTGGACACCTTCGAACTCTGGCGATCTTCCTGCTGCTGGCCGCGGGATCCGGGGCCGCCGAGTACGGAATCCTGACCGGCGGGATCGGCCTCTCGGGCGTCGGGTACGGCTTATTCGGCATGCTCTGGGTCTTGTCGAAGCGTGACGAGCGGTTCGCCGACGCGGTGGATCAAAACACGACCACGCTGTTCGTGCTCTGGTTCTTCATCTGCATCGGGCTCGACCTCTCGGGTGTGATGCCGATCGCGAACGTCGCGCACGGCGTCGGCGCGCTCCTGGGCGTCCTGATCGGCTACGCCATCGCCGGACGCGCGGGGGCCAGGGCCAGGGCCGTAACGGCGCTGGCGATCCTTTGCACGGCGTCGCTCGCCTGCGCGACGGTGGCGCGCCCGTGGGTCAACCTCGCGCGCGACGGAGGAGCCGGCGAAATCCAGCTCGGCATCGACGCGATCCGCGCGGGCCGCAACCGGGAAGCCGTGCGCTGGCTGACCGACGCCACCCGAATCGAGCCGCGCAACGCAATCGCCTGGTACGACCTTGGCGTCGCGCTGGGGGACGCCGGACGTGACGTCGAATCGATCGCCGCCTACGCCAAAGCCCACGACTTGTCGCCCGCCGACGCGGGCTACGAATACGCCCACGCGACCGCCGCGGGCTATCACGCATTGAACCAGCGTCGCGACGCCCAGGCAGAACGATGGTTCGACAAGGCGACTCGCCTCAAGCCAGATCAAGCCAGCGCCTGGTACGACCTGGGCATCGCGTGCGAACGCCAGGAGAAATGGTCCCAAGCCACCGACGCCTTCCAGCACGCCGTGCAATTGGAACCAACAAATACGGATTACGGCCGCGCCCTGGCCGAGGCCCTGTCCAACAGCAAAGGCGGCGCCCTCTCCAACCTGCTCAAACAATTAGGCGGCGACGACAACCCGCGCCCCAACCCCACCTCCCAACCGGCCGCGCCAAAGTGACTCCGCTCCTGTTCACCACCGACGGGCCCGTCGCGCGTCGCCGTCTCCCGCAGCTCCCCGGAGAACCAAGCGGGCGAGGCGTCCGTGATACGGGACCGACGGCACTCGTTGCGGGATTCGGGCGCTGACGGGAGCTTACGTCGGGTTGCGGAAGAGCGCGGCGGATTGGGCGGTTTGCGGGTCGTCGACGAGGGTGGCGACGAAGTCGCGGTTGCGGTCGTCGGGGAGGGGGACGTATTTGCCGGTGGCGGTGGTGAGGAGGGTGTTGTCGGCGGCGCGGCGGACTTCGCCGGTGGCGGTGATGAGCTTGCTGCGGGCGAGGTCGATGGCGGCGGTGACGAGGAGTGGTTCGCCGACGTTGGCGGATTGGCGGAAGCGGACGGACATTTCGCCGGCGACGCAGAAGCGTTTGCCGTGCCAGGTGGCGGCCCAGACCATGGCTTCGTCGAGGACGGTGGCGAGGACGCCGCCGTGGACGATGCCTTCGAAGCCGATGTGATCTTTGGTCGGGACGAACGTGGTGGTGACGACGCCGGTGATGGGATCGACGTGGAGGGAGAGGTGGAGGCCGTGGGGGTTGCTGCGGCCGCAAACGAGGCAGTTGGGGGTGTGGGGGAGTTCGAGCATGGGTTAAATGGAGGATTGAACCACGAAGAACACGAAGGGCGTGAAGAATACGGGGGATTTGATGGGTTGGGAAGGTGGGTCGTTCGGGGGCGGACGTGCCTCACTAAAGTGAGCACGCCGGTGGGATTTTTCTTGCGAATTGTGGAATCGGATTTAACATAGGGTCGTCATTTCTTGCGATCGTGTTTGGGCACGTCTGGTATCGAGCTGGAGAGGGCGAGATGGGCAACATCCGTTATCTATTGTTGGGTGGTATCGGCGCGGCGCTGTTGTCGCCGGTGTTTGCGTGGGCGGCGGCGCCGATCGTGTTGACGCCCGGGAGTTATAACCAGGACGGGGTGGTCGAGGCGGGGGCGGTGGACGATCCGACGACGCATTTCTCGAACTTTATCACGGCGACGATGGACGGGGGGACGGCGAAGAACGGCGGGGTTTGGTATCAGCAGGGGTTGAATTCGGCGGCGCCGACGACGGGACTGCCGGTGGGCGTGGCGGTGAGCGCGTCGGACGCGACGACGTCGTTCGTGCTGCGGCCGTACACGGGGAACAACGTGCGACTGCTCGACGGGGCGAACGCGTCGGGCACACTGACGCTGGCGGCGCCGGCCGCGTATTCGAAGCTGTCGTTCCTGACGGCGTCGGGGAACGGGACGGGGACGTTGTCGCTGATCGTTCACTTTGCGGACGCGTTCGCGAACCTGACGGGATTGGCGGTGACCGCGCCGGATTGGTTCAACAACACGCCGATCGCGGTCAACTCGAACGGGCGGGTGACGGCGTCGAGCGGGGCGTACGATAATGTGAACGCGGGCAATCCGCGGCTTTACCAGGAGGACGTGACGATCGGCGGGGAGGCGGCGAACCACCCGATTTCCAGCATTGACGTGAGCTTCAGCGGGAGCGGCGGCGACACGCACACGATGGTGTTCGCGGTGAGCGGGACACCGACGCCGGAGCCGGGGTGTATTGGGTTGCTGGCGGTTGGGGCGGCTGGGTTATTGGGGAGGCGGCGGCGATAAGTCCGGAGATCGTTTGATAGGCGGCGGCCACGGCCTTTGCGGGGCTTGCGTGATTTGGACGTGCCGGTCCCAAGCCGCACACTGAGATTGGAACCAGGCGAGGCCGACCGCGGCGGTCGTTGCGGCAAGCGTAAGCAGACAGGCCGCGGCCAGACCCAGGGGCGTTAGCTCGCGTCCCCACGAGCTCTGCGCGAGCTTAGTGTGAGTTGGAATCGCGACGCCACATTCGGGGCAGCGCTCGTGACCGGCACGCAGGTCGTAGCCGCACGCTGCGCAGAGGCCGAGGCGGTCGCGGCGCGCGCCACGGGTTCGCCTCCACGCCCCGCGCGCCCAGCGGGCGGCGGGGACGGCCAGCGCGAGTGCGACGAACCAAAGCGGGAAGAGCACGTCGCGCTCGCGATCTCGTTCCTCGTTGCCGCCGTGCGTTCCGCCGCGATCGACGTAAAAGCTGAGATATCCGAAGCCCACGATGGTGCGCCCGCCGTAAAAGGCGAACGCGTCGAATCCGCCAACGTCGGCCGGTTCGTGGTTCAAGAAGAAGTGCGGTTCGTCCATGTAGTCCTGGGGGACGCAGCGCTGATGGGCGAGCTTGATACGACCGCGCCAGATTTCGAGACCGTACTCGTGTCGGTATTCGCCGGTTGCGTACGGCTTGTACGTTATCAACCACGAGCGGTCTTCGATCCGATAACTGCGCACCCAGAGGGCGACGACTCCGCACAAGAGGAGGAGGCAGGCGGCTGCGAATGTCCTGCCGGTCAAAGACGCCATGGCGGGGCGTTCTTATCATACGTCCCGCTTGCGCGTCACGGGTTGGTCGGTCGAATCCTTGCCGACCGGTGGTATGGATCACTGTCAGGTCCCGGAGAAGCGCGAAGCCGCAAGCGGCGAGCGATGTGTCAGCGTACGACTTCGGTCTTCGCGTCGGGCTTGAGGCTCAGGAGTTCGCGGTCGCGCGGGACGGCGACGGGCGTAATCGTGTTGTTGACCTGATCGACCTTGAACAACTGCCAGAAGCGCGGCGGCGACCCGGGCGCGGGTGGCGTGGCGAGCGGCCAGTGGAACTGCGGCCAACGGTCCTTTTCGTAGAGCGCGACGAGGTAATCGCCTTTGACGTGCGGGACGAGCTTGGCAAACTGGTTGGCGTCGTCCGGGCTGGTGAGGCCGACCTCGTGCTTGACGGTGAAGACGTCGCGGTCGGAGAGTAGCTTGACGATGCGGCGGCTGGCGCCGCGGTTCAACCAGACCTCCGTGCCGGGGGGGGTGTTTTTTCGGAGGTAGGCGCAGATGTCGATCAGTTCGGCGAAGGCGCCGCGGCGGGCGAGATCGTAGAACTGAGCGCGGTGGTTGTGCCGGAGGTAAACTTCGACGCCCCAGGCGAAGCCGTTGAGCGGGACGCTGATCGCCAGCATGGCGACGACGCCGATGACGGCGCCGGTGCGGTGGGCGCGGGATTGGCCGAGCCTGGATCGCAGCAGTCGGCCGATGACGACGGACGCGCCGGCCCAGAGGAGGACGAAGATCGCGGGGGCGACGGGGATCATGTAGCGCGCCTTGACGCGCGTGCCCCACATGAGCCAGAGGGGGAGAAAGTACGCGAGGAGGAGCACCGGCCACCAGTGCCCGTCGCGCGCCAGGCGCACCGCGCCCAGGGCCAGGATGAGCAGGGTCGCCAGTCCCATGGCGCTGCCGAGCAGGAGGATCGGCGTGGATTTGGAATTGAAGGGGTAAACCAGCGCCGCGGCCAACGTTTCGAGCGCCCAGCGACCGCCGTTGGTTGGCAACTGGATCAGCGGGTTGGAGACGCCGACCATGAGGTTCCAGCGGTAGCCGGACTCGGTGGCTTGCGAGGATTCGCCCTCGGCGGCGTCGGCGATGCCGCCCTTCGAGGAGATTTCCAATCCCTGGTTCTGGCCGGGGGCTGGGGGCGGGGGTTTGTGATAGTAATCCAGTGCCAGGAGCAGGCCGATCACGCCGAAGATGGCGACCCACCCGGCGCGTTCGCCGAAGCCGGCGACCCGCCGGCCGGTGATCAAGAGGGCCAGCACTATGCCGGGCAACAGGAGGATGGCGGCGACGCGGTTGGTCCACGCGCCGGCGAAGAGGATTGCGCCGACCAGGACCAGTAGCCATCGCCACCGCACGGGGGCGTCCTTGACGTAACTGAGGACGAGGAGGCTTGACCAGGCGAAGACCAGGAAGGCCGGCTCGGTCATCACGGTGAAGGCGTTGGAAAATGCCCACCAGCTCAGCGCGGTGAGGATCGTGACGCAGTAGGCGATGCGCTGGTTGAGCCAGCGGGAGACGGTCGCGAACATCAGGGCGAACGAGACGAGCATCAGCGTGATCAGGAGGGCGTGGATCGCCCCAACCCCCCCGCCGGCCCGGATCACCCACGAAAACATCAGGGGCGTGAAGGGTCTGATCGATCGGTGGATCTGGCGGACGTAATCGAGTCCGCGTCCCGCCGCCAGGCCTTTGGCGACGATCAAATAGAGACTGCTGTCGGAGAGCGGGTAGTAATACGGACTCCAAAGGAGGCCATAAAACAGGGCGAGGAGTAGAGCGGTGAGGACAAGAAGGAGCGGATGAATGGGTCGATCGTTCGCCAAAACCGCCGGCGACCAACCCCCGGCCGAACGATCCGGGGTGTCAGGATCGAGTTGCGTCAGCGTGGGGGCTGTCAAACAATGTTCCTCTCGCGCCCGTCGATCGTTCGGGGATGGGGTGCGAATCTAGCGTGGGACGGTTGTGGGTCAAGCGGCAAATCCTGCGCGATTCGCCCGATAGAAATATAGGAAATTCATCCCAAGGCCTGTACCGGTTTTCCCTTACGGCGTCCATAATGCCCGGCGGGGTGTCGCACCCGGGAAAGGGACAGGCTTGAATTCGAGATCCGAGGCGTGCGGTCAGAAAGTTGTGCTGGTCGTCTCTACCGGCCGGACGGGGACCAAGGCGCTGGCGCAGCATTTGAACGAGGCGTACGAGGGGGTGCTGGCGTTGCACGAGCCGCCCCCGACGCGATTCCGCCTGCGCCGGACCGCCAATCGCTACCTTTGCGGGCGGCTGTCCGCCCGGCGACTGGCTTGGGTTCTGAGCGTCGAGCGCCGCGCCATGGGGGCGCACCCCGAATGCGCGCTGTACATTGAATCCAACCCCGGGTTGGCGGGCTTTCTGGACGTCTTCGGGCAGGTCTTCGCCGACTTTCAGGTGCTCCATGTCGTGCGGGACCCTCGCACGTATATCCCGTCCGCACTGGACTGGGGCGTCTTCCGGGGCGTGCGGCGCGTGCTGGCGGAGTATTTGCCGTTCTGGCTGCCCAAGCCCGATTACCGGAACCCGCGGGGGGCGCTGCGGTGGAAGCGGATGTCACACGTCGCGCGGCTGGCGTGGTATTGGACGCTGATCAACGAGCACCTGGACCGGGCGAGCCTGCTGTACCCGGATCGATACATGCGGGTGACGTACGAGGACCTGTTCGCGCGGGACGGGAGTGGGCTGGCGCGGTTCGCGGAATGGATCGGGCTGCCGCCCAGCGCGCGGTTGGTGGCGTCGGCGAACCGGGCGAACGTGAACGCGAGCAAGAGGCGGGCGTCGTCGCGCTGGGTCAACTGGTCGGCGGGGGACCGGCAGGCGGTGCTGGACCTGTGTGGTCGGCAGATGGAACGTTACGGTTACGACGTGACGGGGGAGTGCGGACGATCCGACACCGTCATTGGCGAGACGCAAGGTGCGGCGGGGATCGAACCCGAGCCCGCGGAGGCCGGCAGGCGGTAGACGGCGGGCGAGGTCATGCGACGAGGACGGGGTTCGCCGGCGCGGCGGGCGTCTGCTCGGGGGGACGGGTCCGCAGTAGGGACACGAAGAGCGGGCCGAGCGTGAAGATGATGAGGGCGGCGGTGGCGCGCGTGACGAGGGCGGCGTTGACGGCGACCTCGCGGCTGGCGCCGATGGTGGCGGCGGAGCCCCAGGCGGCGGCCTCGGCGGCGCCGGCGTTGCCGGGGGTGACGTTGACGACGCCGGACGCGACGGTGCCCAGTGAGACGGCCGCGGCGGTGGCAAAGCCGGTCGGGCGGGCGATCGAGGCGTAGGCGAGCCACAGGCCGGTGGCGTTGACGGCGGTTAGAATGAGGCGGACGGCGATGAGGCGCGTGAGCACCCCGCCGCCGCGCGTGAGGACGCGGTAGCCTTCGACCAAGCGCGTGAGTTTGGCGGCGGGGAAGAGGGCGGCGACGGGGGGCGTGGCGAGCAGGAAGAGGGAGGCGAGGGCGGCCGACACGGCCCAGGCGGGCCAGGCGATCCGCGCGCCGCGGTGGGTGAGCCAGGCGAGGGTGACGAGGCCGGCGACGCCGGTGAGGGCGAGGCTGACGGTGTAGGCGAACAACACGCCGGCGGTGTAGCGCTGGTAGTCGAACTGGTGGAGGCGCTTGAGGTACGCGCCGCGGAGGGCCGCCCCGGCCTGAGGTAAGGGCAGATAATTCCCCAGCGCGTTGATGACCGCCAGGCCGTACCACTGGCGGGCGGAGAGGCGCAGGCCGAACTGGGCGATGACGTCGCGGTTCATCCAGCCGTTGCAGGCGAGGGTGGTGAGGTGGACGGCCAGGAGCGGGGCGAGGTAGGTCCAGCGGAAATTTTTTAATTCCGCCAGGTCGTGCACGTGCCGCCAGACGTACCACCCCCCCGCCGCGATCAGCAGCAACAGCCCGACTCGTCGAACGGCGGTAGACCTGAACATCGTCAACCGCACCGTTTTAATGGGTGGGGGGATTGGATTCCAATGTCGAAGCGGGCGGGCGGGGTCGATTTCTCGGACTCACGCGCGCCGCCCGTCGTTGGTCGCGTCGGCCGCACGTCCGGATAATCGGAGAAGGCGTTTTCTCGCGAATTTCGAGGGGTAACGTCGGATAAATGCCATGCCGGACGATTTTTCCACGATGCAAAACTCTTCGTCATCGTGGAGAAACTGTTTGTCATCGATGCCGAACTCCCCGTCATCGTGGAAAAACTCTTTGTCATCGATGCAAAACTCCCCGTCATCGTGGAAAAACGCTTCGCCATCGTGGAAAAACGCTTCGTCATGGCCGCCGGGCTCTTCTTCCACGAGGAAGAACGCTCCGGCATCGGTGCGGCGCTCGTTTTCCTCGACGCCGTGCTCGCCGTCAGCGACGCAGAACTCGCCGGTATCGACGAAAGGGCCGTCGCATTCGATGAACCACGGATCACACGGATGGCACGGATGGATCGGACGAAGTGGAAGCGCCCGCCCGCGTTTTCGTGCGACGACGATTCCGCTCGCTGAACAACAATGCGCATTAACAGTCTGCCGTCGGAACGTAAGTAACTGTCATGTTGAGCGCAGCGAAACATCCGGCTTGGGAGTTCG
>Ga0207674_10000649_pt1 | contig 45216 bp, 36 predicted proteins | sample KBSCornC72_FD_184303 | JGI IMG/M metagenome (GOLD analysis project Ga0207674, IMG submission 184303) | Corn rhizosphere microbial communities from Kellogg Biological Station, Michigan, USA - KBS Corn C7-2 (SPAdes) (version 2) | ecosystem: Host-associated > Plants > Roots > Rhizosphere > Soil ... | reverse complement strand
TGACCCCCGAAAGCGCGACATTTCTGGTCAGTTCAAAGCCTGGTTACCTCGGGAAGTTCGTCGAGTTCAGCGGCCTGAAGATGATCCAGACCTGGCTCCCGCTACCCGAAGTCGTGCGAACGGGGAAGCCTTCCATTCAGGTCAACGAGCAGAATTCGGGCGAGACCTTTTTCCAGGAACTGGTCGAGCCGATTTTCGCCATGAGCTATCCGGCCACGCAGCTCGCCGGGCAGGCTTTGGGGCTGGCGAACGCCAAGGGCGCGATCAAGCAGCTCGATATCGGCACAGGTTCGGGCGTGTGGGGCATCGGTCTCGCGCAGCAATCGCCGCAGATCAGCGTCACCGCGCAGGACTGGCCCGGCGTCCTCGACGTCACACGCCGGATGGCTGCCCGTTTTAATCTAGCCGACCGATTCTCCTACCTTCCAGGCGACTTCCAGGAGGTCGATTTCGGAACCGGCTACAACCTGATAACTATCGGGCATATCCTCCATAGCGAAGGGGTCGAACGGAGCCGCCAGCTCCTCACGAAAGCTGCCGCCGCCATGGCGCCCAAAGGAACCATTGTCATCAGCGAATTCCTGGTGAATCAGGACCGTTCGGGTCCCCCAATAGGCCTGATTTTCGCGGTGAATATGCTGGCGCACACGGAAAACGGCGATACGTTCTCCTTCGAAGAAATCGGCGCCTGGCTGAAGGAAGCCGGACTGGTGAACCCCCGCAAACTGGAGACTGGCGGGCCCGTGAGTCTCGTACTAGCGGACAAGCCGTAGAGTGTAGTAACCTAAGGTTTCCAGCCAAAATCTTTAAGAGGACCCGTATGTACGCAGTCATTGAAACCGGTGGTAAACAGTATCGCGTCGCGCCAGGCGAGTCGATTGAAGTCGAGACTCTGACCGGCGACATCGGCGCAGCAGTTGAATTCAACCGCGTAATCGCCGTGTTGGATGGAGACGCGGTTAAGGCCGGTTCCACCGTCAGCGCCGCGCGGGTAACGGGCACCATCACCGCACAAGGCCGCGGTGAGAAGACCATCGTCTTCAAGTTCAAGCGCAAGAAGCAGTACAAGCGCACCATCGGGCATCGCCAGAATTACACCCGGGTGCAAGTGAACGAGATTTTGGCGTAGGTTTTTATGGCACATAAAAAAGGTTTAGGCAGTTCTAAAAACGGCCGCGATTCCAATGCGCAGCGCTTGGGCATCAAAGCGTTCGGCGGCCAGGTGGTATCCGGCGGAACGATTATCGTCCGGCAGCGCGGGACTCGCATCAAGCCGGGCGTCAACGTCGGCCTGGGCAAGGATGACACGCTGTTCGCCAAGATCCCCGGCATCATCGAATTCCGCGATCGCGGCCGCATGGGCAAGTTCGTCAGCATCAAAGCCGCCGAATAATGGTTAGTGTGCGAGCGCACAGCGCGCGGCGCATACCCTTTTCCTGCCAGATAGTTCTTGCGTCGCGCTGCGTTGTGCGCGAGCTATAAACGTGTTTATAGACGAAGTTATAATCCACGTTAAAGCCGGCGACGGCGGTAACGGCTGCCTTGCGTTCCGGCGTGAGAAATTCGTTCCCCGCGGCGGACCCAGCGGCGGCGACGGCGGCCGCGGCGGCGATGTGACGCTGGTCGCCAGCCAGCACTACAATACGCTTCTTCACCTCCGCTTCAATCCCGAACATAAAGCCGAGCGCGGCCGTCACGGCGAGGGCAGCAATCGCCGGGGCCGCGAAGGCGAGTCTGTCGATGTCGCGGTCCCGGTGGGAACCGTCGTTTACGACTGGGGAACCGGTGAAGTGCTGCACGATTTCACCGAGCCCGGCGACCGGTTTGTTGTCGCGCGCGGCGGCCGCGGCGGCAAAGGCAATGCGCGTTTCGCCACGTCCACGCACCAGGCGCCCACCGAGCATGAAGATGGCAGTCCCGGCGAAGAACACAAGCTTCGGCTCGAGTTAAAACTGCTGGCCGATGTCGGGCTGGTGGGTTTCCCCAATGCGGGCAAGTCGACGCTGATTTCCCGCATTTCAGCCGCGAAACCCAAGATTGCGGATTATCCCTTCACCACGCTGGAACCGCATCTGGGCGTGGTTACCGCCGATGATGGCAATCACCGCACCTTCGTGGTCGCCGACATTCCCGGATTGATCGAGGGCGCGCATACCGGCCACGGTCTGGGCATCCAGTTCTTGCGTCACGTCGAACGCACGCGCCTGCTGGCCCACTTGGTCGACGTTTCCGAAGCCACCGGTCGCGACCCGATGCACGATTTCGAAGTCGTGATGGCGGAGCTCGCCAGCTTCTCGGACGATCTGGCGCACAAACCCATGATGGTGGTGGCGACGAAAATAGACGCCGCGCAGGATCCGGAGCGCGTCGAGTCGCTCGAAAGGCTCGCCCGTGAGCGCGGCTTTCCGTTCTACAAAATTTCGAGCGTAACCGGCGAAGGTCTGCCCGCGCTGAAGCGAGCCATGGCGGATGCGGTGCTCGTTCCTGCTACCGAGATCAACGTTGGTCCCACTTCCGATTAATCTCTTCGATCACGTCCTCCGGGCGAGTCGTGTACAGCCAAAACACTTGAATGGCATGAGCGCCGCGAACCTGCATTTTCAGGCCCCCGCTGACGGGCGTGAACTTCAGATGTTCCGGCCCTGAGCGGATCGGCGTAATCACGCCCAAGCCGATCTTGGTGACGTGCTGGCAATCGCGAGCCGCTTCGACCGCCACGACCGCACTGGGGATCACCGTCGAGTGACGTCCATTAAACTTGGGCCCTTTCAGCAATCCTTTAATGTGAGTCATATTTCGCCGGCATGTGATATTGTTGCACCCATGCCTTCTGAGAGGACCCTCTTCGACACCGTTTCCTCCTACGAACCGTACCTGCGCTCGCTGCTCCGGATTGTGGTGGGGCTCACCTTCTCGCTCCACGGCTATCAGAAATTCTTCGGCCTGTTCGGAGGAATCGGAGGGAGCCGGCCGCCTCTTGATAGCATCCTGGGAGCCGCCGGCGTCATCGAAACCATCGGCGGGGCACTAATTATTCTCGGTCTTTTTACGCGGCCCGTGGCCTTCATCCTGTGCGGGCAGATGGCCGTTGCCTATTTCCGGGTGCACATCTGGATCAGCTTCTGGCCTTTGCTCAGCGGCGGCGAAATCACTGTTTTGTACTGCTTCACTTATTTATGGCTGTGCTCCGCCGGGGCCGGCCCGTTAAGCCTGGATCGGGTCTTTGGCTGGAAGCACTGATACCAGCCTGGACCCCTGCCCTATACTTGACAATCGCCGCGAATAAGGTCCATCATCCTTGGTGGACGTTTTGTAACCAAAGGCAGGCATTCGGCAGTCTGTTCATATGCTAGATTTGAATGCGGGAGGAGTCCTGATGAAAACGAAATTCTCTCTGGTTGCCGTGGGTGCGCTGGTTCTCGCCGCGGTGCCGATGCTGGCCCATCACTCGTTCTCGGCGGAATATGATCAGTCCAAGCCTCTGACGCTGAAGGGAAAGTTCACCAAACTGGATTGGGTTAACCCCCATTCCTGGGTACATTTTGACGTGGTCGGTCCGGACGGAAAAGTGACCAATTGGGCAGCCGAGACGCCTCCTCCCAACGGCCTGTACCGCAACGGCTGGCGCAAAGACATGTTTAAGGAAGGCGAAGAGATCGAGGTCACGGGTGTGGCCGCCAAGGACGGTACGGCTCACATGTGGTCCAACGGCGTGACCATCCTGTCAACCGGGGTGAAGTTCACCATGGGCTCCCGGCCTCCCAACGAAGGGCCTTCCGACGCCAAAGGTAAGTAAGTCGATTTCTTGAAGATAGCCCGCGAATTCGCGGGTTTAAGAGCGCGGGCGCGCCTCGGCTGGGGCGCGCCGCAGCTTGTTGGCTCACATGCACACGTCTTTTAATTTCTTTTGGGGAGTGCCACGTTAACATGAAAACCTCGTTCGCAGGTGTTTCCTACGCCAGTCTGGCTGTAGCGGCCGGAATCGCGGCGGCCCTTTGGCTGGCACCCGTACCGGCCGCCGGGCAAGCTCCCGGCAAAGGTGGCGCCAAAGGCACTAAAGGGAACTACAAGGCGCCTCGGGCCGGAGACGGGAAGGCCGATCTCCAAGGCATCTGGCAGGCCTGGAACACTGCTGCCTATAATCTGGAGGCTCACAACGCGGCCACCGGCATCCATGCCGGCAAGAGCTTTGTGGTCGATCCGGCGGATGGGATGATTCCGTATCTCCCTGCCGCCCGCCAGAAGCAACAGGAGAACTTCGAAAAGCGCGAGCAGCTGGACAGCATGAATCACTGCTACATGACGGGCGTTCCGCGCTTCACCTATATCCCCTTCCCCTTCCAGATCTTCCAGACTCCTAAGTACATTGAATTCATTTCCGAATACGTCCATATGGTCCGTAATATTTACATGGACAAGCAGACTCACTACGGCGATCTGGAGTTCTGGAACGGTGATTCGCGCGGCCACTGGGAAGGTGACACTCTGGTGGTGGACGTTGCCGATTTCAACGATCAGACCTGGTTCGATATGTCCGGCAACCATCACAGCACTGCGCTGAAAGTAGTGGAGCGCTACACGCGTACCGGTCCCGACGTGATGCAGTATGAGGCCACCATGACCGATCCGCAGACATTTACCAGACCCTGGACCATCCGCATGGATCTGCATCGCGACACCGACCAGTATCCAACGCTGCTTGAATACGAATGTCATTCCTACCTTGAAGACGACGCCACGCGGCTCAGTAGCCGCTGAGTCAAAGGAGACTGCACCATGAAGAACAACAATGGATCCAGCAGTTCAGTAACGAGTTCCGCGATGGCCCTGGTCGCCGCGGCAGCCGTGGCTGCGGTCTTCGTGATCGTGCCGGTTTCGATGTCCGGTCAGGGTCCCGCGCCGGGCGGTAAAGGCGGTGGCGCGTTCGGAGGGAGAGGCGGAAAGCAGGCCGAACCAGCCGGTCCCGTGCCCCGGACCAAAGAAGGCAAACCCGATCTCTCCGGATTCTGGAATGGCGTTCAACCGGGTGGCGTAACCAGTATCGAACCCGCTCCCCCTAGAGGCGGCAGAGGAGCCGGTAAGGGCGGACCTCCTGGAGGCGGACCTGGCGGTCCCGGCGGCCCTGCGGTAGCAGGTGGACGAGGTCCCGGCGGCCCTGGTGGTCCCGGCGGTCCGGGTGCTCCGGGTGGACGAGGTCCCGGCGGTTTTGGCGGCGGTGGCCGCGCCAACTCGATCGTCAATCCCGAGGACGGCAAGGTTCCGTATACTGTGGCTGCTCGTGCAAAGTCCGACGAGCTGATTGCCAAGGGCATGTTCCATGAGCCGGAGCTGCATTGCTTTATGTCCGGCGTTCCTCACAACATGTGGGTCCAGTTCGGCCAACAGACCATCCAGACCAAAGACTATGTGGTCTTTACCTGGGAGTTCATGCACAGCCGCCGGATTATTCCACTGGACAATCGCCCGCACCAGATCACCTCTCCGGCGGTGCATTTGTTCCAGGGCGAATCGGTTGGACATTGGGAAGGCGACACCCTGGTGGTGGATACCACCAACCAAAATGATAAGACGTGGTTCGACACTTCGGGTCACTATAAGCCTGAAGATGTGCACGTGGTGGAACGGTTCACCATGACGGACTCGAATACCATCGAGTACGAAGCCGACGTCACGTCCGCCGAATTCACGCAGCCCATGAAAGTGAAGGGCCGCCAATCCCGCGCCAATGCTAACAATCCGGATTATGAGCAGATGGAATTCGCCTGTATCGAAGGTAACGAAGACTTGAAGCACTACACTGAAGACAAGGGCGGAAAAGCCAAGAACATCGGTGCGCGGACGCAGTAAAGAAGGATTCAGGAGTGAGCCCGCGAAGGCTGTCGCGGCAACCTCATTCCGATCGAGTAAGTTCTGCCGCGACACTCCGTTTTGCGGGTGAGAATTCATGAGGAGTCAGGAGTCAGAATGAAAACCTGGCTGTGTTTTTTCGCGGTGGCCGCAATGGCCGCTGGACAAACGGCCTATAAAGCGCCGCGAACTTCCGACGGCAAACCCGATCTGTCGGGCATCTGGTTCACCCAGGCCTTCGCGGCGGCCTGGGACATTGAGGAACATCCCACACTTCCTAACATCGTCGGTGGACCAAGCATCATTGTCGATCCGCCCGATAAGAAAATTCCCTACCAGGCCTGGGCTCCCGCCAAGCGCAAAGACCTGATCGAAAATCACGCCTTTGACGACCCGCAGGCGCACTGTTATCCCTCCGGCATCCCCCGCGTGGCGTATGCCCCATTCGGGTTTGAAATCACCCAGAGCCCTGGGCTGGTCGTGATGATGCCCGAGAACTTCCACATGTACCGTATCATTCCGACCAACGACAACAGCCCCCGGCTTCCGGCCGGAATGAAGCTGTTCAATGGCGAATCGCGCGGCCACTGGGAAGGCGAGACTTTGGTAGTGGACGTCACCAACCAGAACGGCCGGACGTGGCTCGACATGGCCGCCAACTTCACCACCGACACTCTGCACGTGGTCGAACGTTACACGCGCATCGCCGATGGGACCCTGCATTACGAGGCTACGCTGGACGATCCGGCATTATACACGCGGCCCTGGACCATGGCTTTCAACATCCGGCGCGAAACCAAGCCGGGCTACGAGATACTCGAATTCGCCTGCTGGGAAGGCGAGCGCGACCTGGCGCATTACACCCAGGACCAAGGCGGGACCCAGAAGGTCGGAGGAAAATAGATGTCCGGAGCGCACAGCGCGATCCATCCTATGAATCGCCGGAAGTTTATCACCCACGGAACCGCTACAGCCGGGATCTTCGCCGGCGCTCTCACTAGGTCATTCGGTGCGGAAGCTAAATCCGGCGCGACCGTCGACACTACTGGCGGGAAAATCCGCGGCCTGGTGATCGACCGTGTCAACGCCTTCAAAGGCATTCCCTACGGAGCCTCGACAGCCGGCGATCGACGCTTTCTGCCGCCTGCCAGGCCGGAGGCCTGGACCGGAATCAAGGACACCATCATGTGGGGTCCCGAAGCTCCGCAAGTCAGCCCGCATACCGAGATCCCCGAGGTTCGCGCCACGATCCCGGGCACGGGAATGAGCGAGGATTGCCTGCGCCTGAACGTCTGGACCAGCGGACTCGGCCGCGGCGACAAGCGCCCGGTGATGGTCTGGCTGCATGGCGGCGGATTTACCAGCGGTAACGGTAGTTACAGCATTTATGACGGTACGAATCTTGCAAAAAAGCGTGACGTAGTAGCAGTAACCATCAACCACCGGCTGAATTCGTTCGGGTTCCTGCACCTGCCCGAGATCGGCGGCGCGAAATTCGCACAGGCCTCGAACGTAGGAATGCTGGACGCGATCGCGGCACTCCAGTGGGTTCACGATAACATTGCGAATTTCGGCGGCGATCCGAACAACGTGACCATCTATGGACAATCCGGCGGCGCCGGAAAGGTCAGCACGCTGCTCGCAATGCCGGGAGCCAAGGGTCTGTTCCATCGGGCTATCATCGAAAGCGGTTCCAATCTAAAAGCCGTTTCCGTGGCTGACGCCACTGCAACTGCCAAAGCCGTCATGGCCAAGCTTAATGTGAAGACCGTGGACGAGCTTCAAAAGGTCCCCATGCAGCAGTTGATACAGGCCACCACCGGCACTCCGGGATTGCGCCTGGCTCCGGTGGTGGATGGCAACACCCTGCCGCGCGATCCGTTCTCGCCGGATGCTCCGCCAATGTCAGCCGATGTCCCGGTGCTGCTTGGAACAGTCGAAACCGAGGTCACGTTCTTCCCCGGTACCCCTTTGGATCCTATTGACGACGACGCACTGCTGGCGCGCGTCAAGACGGCCGCGCGCGCCGATGACGCTCAAGCCCGGCACTTGATCGATCTGTATCGTACGGGCCGTCCGAGCGTATCGGACATCGATCTGGCGCTGATCCTCGAATCCGATCTGCGCTTTCGCCCCGGCGTAGTGACCGAGGCCGAACTGAAATCGGCGCAAAAGGCGCCGGTTTACATGTATTACTTCACGTGGCGCTCCCCCGTGCGCGAGGGGAAGCTGAAAACCTTCCATACCCTGGAGATTCCGTTCGTCACTGACAACGTGGATAACGGGCAGTCCATGACCGGAACGGGCCAGGATCGCTATGCGCTCGAAAATAAGATGAGCGCGGCCTGGACCGCTTTCGCGCGCACCGGCAATCCCGGGCACAAGGGTCTGCCCGCCTGGCCGAAGTTCGATACCGCCAAGCGAGCCACCATGATCTTCAACCACGAGTGCAAAGTGGTCAATGATCCCAATGGCGAGGAGCGGAAGGCTCTGGCGGCTCTCCGACGGGCGTAGCGGTTAGTTTCCGGCCGTCCGGGAATTCCACCGTAAAACATTTTTGCGAGAACACAGCCGGGTCCTTGGCACGCGCTCCCTTGCAACTGATCTGGTCCCCAGCTTTCAGGCTGTCTTTGGTCCACCCATAGCGGCGTAGCAGGTTCACCGCTTCGATTTCCAACCGCCAATGTTCGACACCGTTGTCAGTCAGTGAATCCAGATCGATGTAGGAATGCGGATTGGCCCAAAAAAACTTCGTGACTGTGCCTGAGATTGTGAACTCATGCGTCATGTCGAAAGCGGCGGTGGAGTGGTGCGCCATCAGAAGCCCGCCGCTAGCCGCGGCGCACGCGATCAAGGCAATGGGAAGCCTCACAACCACTTATTCTAGCGGCCGCCAGGGCGTGGTGTACTCTGTAATAGAGAGTAAACTCCATGTGTCGTATGCGTGCCAGCGGTTTGTTGGAATTGGCATGCCCGAACGTTGCATGCCCGGCCTGTGTTAACTATACTTATTGATTGCGCGCCCGCGTGGGTACGTTGTGCGTGCACAGCTCCATGAGGAGGAGTTCCATGAAGACTTCCCGTTCCAGGGTAATGAACGCCTTATTGTCTGCCGGCGTGATTTGCCTGATCGCTCTGTTTTCGACGTACTCAACCAGCGCGCAGCAGACTAAAGGCAAGGCCAACGCGAAAGCGGCGGCTAATCCCAAGATCAGTTACCCCGGCTACATCACCGGCACCGTTACCAGCGAGAAGGGTCCCGAAGCCGGCGTGTGGGTCATCGCGGAGACCAATGACCTACAGACCAAGATGATCAAAACCGTCGTGACCGACGATCAAGGGCGCTACATGCTGCCCGATCTTCCGGCGGTAAATTACAAGGTTTTCGCCCGAGGGTATGGAATCCTGGATTCCACTCCGATCAATTCGAAGCCGACGACCAATTCAGTGGCGATCAAGGTAGCCACCGCCAAGACGCCCCAGGAGGCCGCGAAGGTTTATCCGGGCGACTACTGGCTGTCACTGCTGGCTCCGCCACCCAAGAGCATGTTTCCGGGGACCGGTGAAAAATCCGACACGAACCCGAACGGCAACGGCCTTAACATGGCGATGGCCAGCCAGGACGAATGGATTAATCGCCTGAAGTCTGGCTGTAACTTCTGTCATCAGCTGGGCAATCCCCTCAGCCGCGACGTGCAGCACGTGTTCGCCGCCAAACCCGATCTGCCCAGGACTCATGAAGCCGCGTGGGAATGGCGCTTAGGCGTCGGCGTTCGCGGAACTAACATGTATGGGACCCTGACCGGGATGGGCAAGACCGAAACTGTCAGGGTGCTCGCGGACTGGACCGAAGCCATCGAAAAAGGCGCAGTGCCGCCAGCCCCACCTCGCCCCTCGGGCATCGAGCGCAATATTGTATCCACGCAATGGGATGTGGGCGACGACCACTCCTTCATGCACGACCAGATCTCGACCGACAAGAACCATCCTACGGTCAATGGCGGCGGACCGAACTACGCGGTGAACGCGGGCCACGGACAACTCGTGATCCTGGATCAAGCGGATAACAGCACATACTCAATCGACATTCCGACCCGCGAAGCCAAGGACAAAGTTCCTTCGCGCTTCCCGGCGCCGAATCGGCCGTCTTTCTTCTGGGGCAATGAGCATTTGTGGTCCAATCCGCCCTACGATCCGGCTGACCCGCACAATCCGATGATGGATAGCAAGGGTCGCGTCTGGCTGACCTCGAAGATCCGCGGAAATACGGCGCCGGCCTGGTGCGCCGATCCGGCCAACAAGTACGCTTCGTGGTACCCGAAGAGCAGGGGTGCCCGGCAGGCGTCCATCTACGATCCGAAGACCAAGCAGTTCCAGTTGATCGAAACGTGCTACTCCACGCACCATGTGGTGATCGACAATGATCCGGATGAGACCGTGTATTTCAACGAACTCAGCGGTCCCACTTTTGGTTGGGTCGATTCGAAGATTTACGATCAGACGTACGCTGCAACGCACGACGAAGGTAAATCCGAACAGGCTGCTGTCGGCTGGTGCGATCAGACCGTCGACACCAACGGGGACGGAAAGATCACGAAACCCTGGAACGATATCCGGCGGATTGCGGATCTTGCGGCTCTCTACGGGACGGATACCGCGGGCGCGGCTCCCATCGCCCCGGTCGGGCGGGGCGGAAAGGGCGGACCACCTCAAGCGCCCTACGATCCTAAGCTCGACACAATGGTCCACTTCAATCTGTACTCGACCATGCCGAGTCCTGTCGATGACTCCGTGTGGGGCGTCGCGGAAGATTTCCCCGGCTACCTGATCCGTCTGCAGCGCGGAAACAATCCGCCGGTTACCTGCAAGACCCAAGTCTTCAAGGTGCCGACGCCGGGCTACGACCCGCGTGGGATCGACGTAGATAGCAACGGCGTGGTTTGGACAGGTCTGGCAGCGACCAGCCACCTGGCCGCCTTCGACGTTCGCAAGTGCAAGAACTTGACCGGCAAGATGAAGGTCGACGGCAGCGATTGCCCGGAAGGCTGGACGCTGTACCAAACCCCCGGGCCCAAGCTTAAGGGCACCAATGTTCCCGCCGACTTCCACTATTTCAACTGGACGGATTCGCACAATATCATGCAGATGGGGCAGAACACTCCATTCCTGACTGGTTCGGACTCCGATTCGTTGATTGCGCTAAATCCGCAAACCAACAAGTGGACGTATTTCACCATCCCGTATCCGCTCGGCTTCTACGCGCGCGGCATGGACGGGCGTATCGACGATGCCAATGCAGGATGGAAAGGGCGTGCGCTGTACTCCAATTACGGCACTCACTTCGTCTGGCAGATTGAAGGCGGAAAAGGAACGAAAGGTAAGCTCGTGAAGTTCCAGCTTCGTCCCAATCCACTGGCTCGATAAACACTATTTCAGAAACGTAGATCGAAGCAAGGGGCAGGTCTTCCTAGCGGATGGCCTGCCCTTTTTGTTTGGCCTGGGAGCGGATCTTTTAGATCCGTGTGAGGCCGGCGGGCCATTTAGCAGCATAATGGTAATCGGACGGGGCATGCCATTCAAGGCATCGCCCGTCTATTCGTGCATCAGGAAGATGGAAGATCCGCCAAAACCAGGTTTCGTCTCAAAATTCAGGAATATCCTTGAAAGGCTGCGGCAAAACGAGAATCAGCTTGCGATTGTCCTGAGCCTTCTGATTGGCGCGCTGGTGGGATTGGTGGTGGTGGCGTTCATCCTGCTTACGGGCCGCCTGGCGGCGCGAATGTATCCGGCCGGCGGAGCAGGCTGGCATCGGATTCTGGTGCCCACTCTCGGCTCGCTGGGCACCGGGTACCTGTTATGGAAATACTTTCCGCTGGCCCGTGGCAGCGGCATCCCGCAAACGAAATTCGCGCTGTTTGTGAACGATGGCAGAATCTCCCTGCGAACGGTCTTGGGGAAATTCTTCTGCTGCGCCGCATCGCTGGCGAGCGGCATCGCTTTGGGACGTGAAGGTCCCTCGGCGCAGATCGGAGCGGGCATCGCGTCGGTGATCGCGCGCAATCTCGGGCTGAGTCAGGAACGGGTGAAAGCGCTGGTTCCGGTGGGCTGCTCGGCCGCACTGGCGGCTGCGTTCAACACGCCCATCGCAGCGGTATTATTTTCACTCGAAGAAGTGATGGGCGATTTGCACGCGTCGGTGCTGGGTACCGCCGTCTTGAGCTCCGCCACTTCTTGGATGGTGCTGCATTTGGTGCTGGGCGATGATCCCCTCTTTCACGTCTCCGGTTACCGCCTGGTGCATCCCTCCGAATTGGGCATCTACGCCGTGCTTGGCATCGTGGGCGGGTTCGGATCGGTGGCCTTCGTGAAACTGCTGCTGGGTCTGCGGGCATGGTTCATGCGCTTTCCCAAGTGGAGCGTGTGGCTGCAGCCTGCCATCGGCGGACTGTCGGTAGGCGTGATGGGCTACTTCGTACCGGAGGTGATGGGCGTGGGATACAACTACGTCGAAAAGGTCCTCAACGGCGACCTGGTGCTCCAGGTGGTGGTCCTTCTGTCGATCTTGAAGATCGTCGCCACCGCGGTTTCCTACGCCTCGGGAAACGCCGGAGGCATCTTCGGACCCAGCCTGTTCATCGGAGCCATGATGGGCGGCGCCGTGGGCAGCGTTGCCCATCGCGTTCTGCCCGGCTATACGGCCGGACCGGGCGCTTACGCCCTGGTTGGTATGGGCACTGCGTTCGCCGGAATTGTCCGAACGCCGATGACCTCGGTCATCATGATCTTTGAAATGACGCGGGACTACACCATCATCGTCCCGCTCATGATTTCGAACCTGATTGCGTTCTTCATCTCCCAGCGCTTTCAGCGCGAGCCGATCTACGAAGCTCTGGCGCACCAGGATGGCGTGCACCTTCCGACCGCTGAATCCCGCTCCGATCAAGGACGAGTTCGGGTCTCTCAGGTCATGCGGCCCGCACCGGTACTGCTAGCGCCCACCATCAGCGTGAGTTCGGCGATGGAACGCGTGACAGATCATCGGGCGGATGAGCCCAAGAAAGCCGCTCTATTGGACGCCTGGCCCGTCGGAGAAGGACGGGAGTTGGTCGGGATGATCCAGCAGTCCCAACTCCAGCAGGCCGTCTCTCATGGCGATTCCAACAAAACTCTGGCCGAGATCGGCGACGCCGGATTTGATCTGCGCCACGCCGACGCCGAGGAGTTCCCCCACGTCCACCCCGACCACACGTTAAGCCTGGCCTTGGAACGAATGGGAACAACTAAGCTTCACGTTCTGCCCGTAGTGAGCCGGGCGGATGTGCGGCAGTTACTCGGAATCGTGGTCCTGGCGGACGTGCTCGAGGCGTATGGCGTCGGGGGACCGGCCACGGCCAAGGAGTACAACGAATAAACCATGCCACGCCAGGGATTGCGAACGGGTAGGTCGTTTATCGGCACTTTTGCTCTGATCTTCATTGCGTTGGCGGCTCTCTTTGTCATCGATACTTTCCTGGCCAGGATCGAAGGGAATGAGGAGCGGGCCGAAGCCACGCGCCTGGTCGCGGAAGGCCATCAGCTGATGCAGGGCGGGCACTACGCCGAAGCCGCGGAACGGTTCAAGGATGCCGTCTCGATCGAACGCAACAACCGCGACTACCTGCTGGCGCTCGCCGGCGCGCTCCTGGCGGCGAAGAACTTCCCGGACGCCGAGACTACTCTCAATGGCCTGCTGCAGCGGGATTCGACCGACGGAGACGCCAATCTGGCGATGGCGCGGGTTCAGGTGGGCGAGATGCATATCCCGGAAGGAGTCTCCTTCTACCATCGCGCCATATATGGCCGTTGGAAATCGGATGCCGCTCAAAATCGTCTGAAGGTTCGATTCGAGCTGGTTGGCCTGCTCGCCCGGCAGAGCGACAAACAGGAACTTCTGGCGGAGTTATTGCCGCTCCAGGATGAAGCACCGGACGACCTCGAAACCAGAAAACGCATCGGCCAGCTGTTCCTGTCCGCCGGATCACCCGCCCGCGCAGCGGACGTTTTCCAGGCGGTCTTGCGTCGCGATCCGGGGGACCCTGAGGTGTACGCCGGACTCGGTGAAGCGGAATTCGCGCGCGGGAACTATCAAACGGCGCGAACCGGCTTTCTCCAAGCCTCCCGGCTGAAGCCGGACGATAAGGAGATCGCTAAACGGCTGGACCTGTCCGAACAGATTCTGTCGCTCGATCCAACCCGCCGGGGTTTGTCCTCAAAAGATCGTTATCAGCGCAGTCTCAAGCTGATCGCATTGGCTCTGGATCGAACTAAGCAGTGCCCCGCAAGTTCATCTCTTCCAGCTCTTCAGGACCTGATGGACGCCGCAGGAAGGGCGCTCAAGGCGCGCCTAGCCGAGTCTGGCCAGAACGCTGCCATTGAGGCGAATCTGGACCTGGCGGAGCAACTGTGGCAGGCTGGCGGGAAAACGTGCGCGTCGTCCATACCAGCATCCCAGGACCCGCTTTCGCTGGTGCTGGCCAGGATCGCGCAATAGGGGGCGATCGCCTTACTGCGATATGCAGCGGAAGCCGATGTTGTAATCGATATCGGTTTTCTCGAAGTGTCTGCGGTACGACACGCGAATCAGTTTTTGATCGTCCCACCAGCCGCCGCCGCGCAACTCCACATATTCAGCGATGCTGGGACCGGTGGGATTGATGTTCTCCTGGTTGTGCTGGACCCAATAGTAGGTGTGCGTCCACTCGACGACGTTGCCGAGCATGTCGTACAAGCCGAATGCATTGGGTTTCTTGGTTCCGACGGGATGGGTGGAGAGTCCAGCGTTGCCGTAATACCACGCGATCTCGTCCAGATTGCCGTACCGGCTGCCGGTGGTTCCCGCCCTGGCAGCGTACTCCCATTCCGCTTCGCTCGGAAGTCTTCCGCCGATCTCGGTGCAATACTGATCGGCCTCCACCCAGGAAACATATTCTACGGGCAGATCCGCTCCCTGAAAGACGCTGGGGTTATAGCCCATGATGTGTTCGAAAGCGGCCTGGGTGACTTCGGTGCGACTCAGCCAGAATCCTTTAGTCAGGGTTGTCTTGCGGTTGGGAGTTTCATCCGGGAAACACTGCTTGTCATTCGGTGAACATCCGCTGGTGTAGTTGCCAGGGGGAATCCACAGGTAGGTGAGCCCGTCCTGGGGATTCACTTTCGAGTCTCCGAGCTTGGGAGCGTCGAGTTTCGCGGCTTTCAATTGTACGGGGGGCTTGGATTGAAATGCAGAGATGGAAAAGGGAACTGCCGCCGCGGCGGCCATGCAAACCAGCGCCCCAAAATGTCCCTTGGCTGCCCGCCAATTGTCGATACGTCGGATGCGCACGCAGGCCTCCCAAAACTGCCAATTTACCATATGCGCGCGGGGATACCAGTACCTTCCGTGCTGTATTCCCCATTTTGCGGGGGTTTGCTGATAGCTACCTGCCGCGAGATGCGCCTGCGCTGGCTGCCACCGCCCCCGAGCTCGAGCCCGAAGGGGCTCCCACTGCGCCGGAGCTGGCATTAGAGGACGGACCGATGGAAGACGGAGCAGAAGAAGGAGAAACTCCCTGCCAGGAAGAATTTCCGCTGAAGGCGTCGCCCTGGTAGCCACGATTGTCGAATACAATCCAGACCGTAGCGGGACTATACCAGTTCATGCCAAACGGGCTGTAGATACGGCCCGCGCGGGGAAGGAATGTGTACATGTTCATTCCCGGACTCCACGCCCACAGACTGCTGATCAGCGTTCCGGAATTAAGGCTGCGGGCCGCCGAGATATTGGCCCGCTCCAGGAGCATGTCACGCTGCTGGCTCCAGGCGTACAATTCGTCTTTGGATTTTTTCTTGTTGAACTTGTCCGGAGTGAGCGAGGTCCCCACCAGCAGGGTCCGGCCGCCTTTGAGCTCGGTGGATTTAGACTCGGCGGAAACTTCGGCTTGGCCCTGGAATGCCCGGATCTGCCCCGCATCGGCATTGAAGTGGTAGAGACCGGTTTTAAGCAGCACGGTCGCCGATTCGCCCATTTTCACGGCGATGTGATTATCTTTCAGGATTTCGTCGGCTTCCACCAGGACCGAACCCTTCAGGATTTCCACCTGAGTGTCGGTCAGCTTGTTCGAGATCATTTTGAAAGACGTGTGATTGTCCAGCCTGAGAAAAACACCCGGCGTCAGGAGAACCTCGGCGTGTCCCACCGTGGTCGAAAGCGTTTGTCCGACCTTTACGTCCGGAAAGATCGCGCCGTTGAGTTTCACGGGCTGGCCGGCGAGCTGTACGTCGCCCTCGACGTAGTTGACCATGCCAGAGTGGGCCGAAATCACGGCTTGCGCCCACAGCGCGGGACCAGCCAGAAGTGCGAGAACGGCGAGACCGGCGACGATACGGGACATAGATTGGCTCCTCCTTAATTTCCATTACCTGCTGTTTCCCGACGCGAGTCAAGGCCCCCCGGTTTCACGTCCGGCACCCTATCGCTCGGGGAAACGGCGCAAAATCGAAGGGATTCGAACTTTGGGGGACTCCTGAAGCCGCGTTTCTACTGACTGAGTCCTAAGAGTGGCAGATCCGATCGGGATCTGGGCTTCTGTAGTGTAAGAGTCGGGAAGAGAGATGTCCAAATATTTGTCACCCGCGGTGATATCGCTGGGGACCGTGAACGTGATTCCGTATACTCCAATCGACCCCGGCCACAGTCCTGCAAACCCCGACGATGCGGCCTCGCCGTCGACCAGCACGATGGGAGTCGCCACCGAGGCGCTAGGGGGATTTGACGGCCCCGGAACGCCATCAGCCACAGCCGGAGTCACGTCGCCGAGACCGGCGAGATACACGAGAATCACTTCTCCGGGACGGGCTGGATTCTGAGGCGTAACCAGGCTGTAGGAATCGTCCGACACATGTTGGGCCACTGCGTAGCCCACGCCTCCTGTGGGAGAGGTAAAAATCCCCGGCGTACCGTCCTTCACCCGGACTGTCCTGGTTTCCGACGAAACGCCGCTGTTGATCACTTGAATCGCCGCGACCGATTCGGTGGTGGCGAAAGGCACGATCCCGAGCACCACGTCCGACCGTACGTAATAGAGAGGCGCGGCACGCCCGTTGATCAGAACCTGCACGCCCCCGAGCGTCGTGGGCATGGAACTGTCCACCGCCGTGGCCGACGCGAGATTGTTGCCGTACAACGCGATGAATCCACCGCGGGAAACGCCGGCGCTAAAGGGCGCCGAGCTGGCCGCATTGGCGATGCCGTAAGGATCCAGATAAACACCAGACGGATTGTGAAAAGGACCCCTCACAGCGAGATTGATCCCCAGGTGTGATCCAGTGCCGACGCCGATCTGGATCACCGCCCGGAGCGGATTGCTGGTTCCGGAGCCGCTGGATACATGGTGGAAATGAAGAAAATCGTCATAAGTCCCGTCCGGTGCCAGCAGAGGCGTATCCGAATACGTGAAGTCATAAGGCTTGAATTGCACGGCTGAGTCGGCGGGAAGGATCCGCTCATGACCGATCAAGATTCCGGAAGCACCCAGAGCGCTGAACGCGCCGTGATACGTCGACAGGGTCTGAAATCCGTTCGTGGGGGTCACATCGGCGCCGACCTGGAAGTACGTCCCCGTGAAAACGTCGGGCGAAACGGTGTCAGTAATCGCTCTCACTCCCACGATCATGTCCCAACCGTTGGGCGATCCGCCGAAAAAGAAATCCCCGCTGCGGGAAAGATAGCAGAGGGCGCTTCCCGCGATCAGCGTCTGCGTGTTCAACGGTGCAGATCCGCCAAAGTTCAAATTAAGCATTTCGTTCGGAATCGAATACGTCGCACCGCTTACGGTCTGGGTAACGGTCGTGACGTTCGACCCTACCAATCCGCGCAGGTTCACGGTCCCCAGATTTCCCTGGCCGTCCGGATCCAAGCGAAACAGCATATCGCGCGCCTCGGTGACAACCCCGCTGGGGATATTTACAGCAGCGGCCCAGTAGGGTCCTTTGAAGCTGTCATTGGGATTGGGATTGCCGGACGCGGTGAAGGGCCCCTTTGTCGCGATGAACAGGTTATTGATTCCGTCGTCCGTGCTGCTGCCTATAAAAATCTCCCCGGCGGAGACAAACCCCCATACCGTGCTGGTCGGGCTGGCGGCGCGGGTGCGAATCGGATCGTCCAGGAAACCCATACCGCTGGCGGAAATCCGGTAGGCGCCCCCCGCCGAGAAAGATTGAACGGAGCCCACGTTCGAATCCATCACCGACGAAGTGAGCGAATAGCCGCCGATCCCGTCGAACTGGATGGTGCCGTAGATCGCGACGCGATGCAGGTCGCCCTTGTTGCCCCACATCACTTCACGGAAGTTGTACGTTCCGCTCAGCAAGGTGTCTCCACTGGAATCCCAGGCTACGGCGTCCGCAGCGAACGTGTTGCGCGCGACGGCCGCGAACAGGAGTGCCAACAGCATTGATCTTGCGATTTTCATAAATCACCTGGCTTTGGACGCAGCACGCGTAAAACAGGTTAACAAATATTTAGGATAATCGCCGTTTATTGGAGGGCGCCGTCGATAATCCACAGATCCGCCTGGCTGGTGGCGGTGCCCACGGCCACGCTCTTCCCGTCCGGCGCCATGCTGATGCGGATGCTCCCGGTATAGCCGGTCTCAATCAATGGCGAGGGCTGGAATCCCAGGTGATATTCGGCCAGCGTGCGGACCGCCCCGGTGGCGACGTCGAGCGCGTTAAGGGAAGGCGGATCACTGCTGTAGGCGAGCGCATAAATTGTCTTGCTGTCCTTGGACCAGGCCAAGGCCGACATACTGAGCCCCGGCAGCATGTGCATATCTTTACCGTCCGGCGAGGCCATCGTCACACCCATGAATGTGGAGACGGCGATCCACTTGCCCGACGGCGACCATTCGGGCGCGTTTACTCCCGACGGAAGACTGATTTCATGGGGTGTCCGGTCCGAGCCCACCGAAACCGTCGCGACCGGCAACGAGCCGTCGGGTTTGATCCACAGGAATGCGATCTGCCTGCCGTTTGGCGACCAACTGGGCGCGTATCCATCCGCGATTATGGTCGGGGCTCCGCCGCCCGCTGGCGAAATAGCCAGGCTCCTGCGGCGGCCGCCGCCGGCCAGGACGGCGGTATACGCAATGCGCGAGCCGTCCGGTGAGAAGACCGGCGTGAGCAGGGCCTCCAGCGTGGGGAACTCTTTGGCTGTCACCACGGGCCGGTCAAAGTTTCCCTGCGTGCTGCGCACCCACAGTTCGTCCCCGCCGTTACGCCGCGTGACGTAGGCGAACTGATCGCCCGTGGGCGACCAGGTAGGCGCGAACTCCGGCAAGCTGGTGGCCAGCAAGGTGCGCGGCGCGGACCCGTCCAGCGGCAGCTCGACGATGTCGCGATCCGTGGCGACTTTGCTGAACAGCAAACGCCTGCCGTCCGGCGAGACCGACGGAGTGGTTTGCCCGCTGTCGGGATCCGCCAGCAGCCGGGTCATGGACTCGGAGCGCGTGTCGGCCAGCCAAAGGGTGGAACCTGCAGCCGGAGCCGGGTTACCGGCCAGAACCATACGCCGGCTGTCCGGCATCCAGGATGCGGAAACCGTCCGGTTCCAGGGTACTTTCTCAAAAATCCGCCGCGGCTTCCCGCTTCCAACCGGGAACGGCAGCAGCCACATTTCGGCTCCCGCGTCCGTGTACATCGAAAGGTACAGCGATTTGCCGTCGGGAGAAAATCGCAGATAGACGGGAATAAACGGCGTGACCACGGATGGGCCGTCCTTGTATTCCACCGGATCGGTTCCCAGGGGCGAGGAGACCCATACGGAATAGCGGAATAATCCGGCGCCATATTCGGTCCGTCTCCACAGCGCCAGACTGTTACCATCGCGCGAGACATGGAATGCAGTTGCGTTGCCCACGATTCGCTCCGGCTGGCCTCCAGCGCGGCTGACAGCGAAGACACCGCCGGCACCCAGGTAATAAATCCGATTCCCGTCGGGCGACCAGACGGGTTGAGGCTGTCCCGCAGTAGCGGCAAGCTGGGTCGGCGCCACCGCATCCAGCGACTGCACCATCAGGTGGGTTCCTTGTGAGGATTGTTCGACAAACGCAACACTCTGGCCGTCAGGCGACCAGACACCCGAGAATTCCTGGTCCTGAGTAAACGCAAACGGGTGGAACTGATAAGACGAGACATCCGGATGCGGCGTTTGCTGAAGCCACAGAAATCCGAAAACGAGCGCGGTGATGATGCTCACTGCGCCCACCACGGGCCACAGCCAGGCGCGCGAAGCAGGCACGGGAATACTGCTCACGGGCGCCGTGCTCTGGCCGGAAGCGCTGAGCCCGGCAAAGGAACGCAGGGCGAATGCCAGATCCCGCGCCGACTGAAAACGCTGGGCAGGTTTCTTTTCGATACAGCGCTTGATGATCCTCCGCAGACCGTCGGGAACGCTGGCCGGCAATTCCGGAGGATCCTCGCTCACGATGGCGTACATCACATCCACCGCGGAGTCGCCCTGAAACGCGGGCTTGCCGGCCAGTAGTTCGTATAGCATCAGGCCCAGGCTGAAGATATCCGACCGGTAATCGGATTCCTGACCACGCACCTGTTCCGGAGACATGTAGCCGGGCGTTCCGGTGGGCATGCCCGGGTTGGTCAAAGTACTGCGATCCTGCGGTCTTCCGCTCGCGGAGGCCGGCGTGACTACCTTGGCCAAGCCGAAATCCAAAATCTTGGTGCGGCCGTCGGGCGTAAGCAGCACGTTTTCGGGCTTCAGATCGCGGTGGCTGATGCCGGTTTCGTGAGCCGCCGCCAGCGCTTCGGCGATCTGCGCCCCTATGTCCACGACCTGCAGCAGGGTGAGTTCGCCTTTTTGCAGCGCCGCACGAAGGGTTTCGCCCTCCACCAGTTCGGTGACCATCCAGCCGTCGCCGACATCGTAGATACTGACGATGCCAGGGTGGTTGAGCGCCGCAATCGCGCGAGCCTCCTGCTCAAAGCGCTGCTTTCGCCCCGGATCGGCGCTGTATTCCGGAGGCAGCAGCTTCACCGCCACTACACGATTTAACCGCGGATCGCGAGCCCGGAAAACCTGCCCCATTCCGCCGGAGCCAAGAGGTCCGATAATTTCGTAGGGGCCGACCTTCTGGGGCGGCGTAGGGGACATGAGGTCTGATTGTACCTCTATAAGATCAGGCGTTCCCGCGGATTAGCGTGGGGCGGTTTGGACGCCAGCGCCATCGTCGGGAACAGGGACAGGCCGCAACCAGGCTTTCAGCATGCGAATCAGTTCCTCCATGGAGACCGGCTTAGTGATGTAGTCGTTCATGCCGGCAGCGAGACAGCGGTCGCGGCATCCGTCCAGCGCCTCCGCGGTCATGGCCACCACCGGAACACTCCGATTGGGACCGTCCAGCCGCCGGATTTGGGAAGTAGCATCATAGCCGTTCATTTCCGGCATCTGGCAATCCATGAACACAAGATCGTAGGACATCCGGCGCAGCATTTCCACTCCCTCACGACCGTTAGCCGCCACATCGGCTTGAATCCCGAACTTGGCAAGCTGCGTCACCGCGACCTTTTGGTTCACGGCATTGTCTTCCACCACCAGAACCCGGGGGCCATGCGCACCCAACTCATCCCCGAGCAGCGCGGAAATCGATCGCCGGAGGGATTCCAGCGGGCTTGTTTCGACAAGCGTGGAACCGTCGCTCTGCGCGGCACGCAGAGCAAGGAGCGTCTTCTTCAGTTTGGCGTAACGCACCGGCTGGACCAGGCAAGCGTCGACGCCAGCCAGCCCTGCGTCCCGGGTCGCGTGCTCCTGGCCGACCGACGTGAGCAGAATGAATGGACAAGCATGGTCCAGTTCAGGCATTTGGCGGTCAGCCATCACGAAGTCATAAGGATCGCCGGCAGAACGTGCGGCCCGAATGGCCTTGAGCGCCTCCCCGGCCTCCGTGCAGCCTGTGGCACGCATCCCCCACATCGAGACTTGCTCCTGGTGCACACGCCGGCTCATTTCCCCGGCTTCGACAATTAGGATTTTCAAACCCGCCAGATCAGGAGCGAGGTCCGCCTGTCGCGCGCCATCCACCGGCAGTGGCAGCGAGAACCAGAAAGTGGAGCCGTGGTTCACTTGGCTTTCGACGTCGATCGAGCCTCCCATCAGGTCCACCAGTTTCTTGGAAATGGCCAGCCCCAGACCGGTGCCGCCGTACCTTCGTGTGGTGGAGGTATCGGCCTGAGTGAAGGCGTCAAACAAGGCATTGAATTTCTCCGCCGGGATCCCAATCCCGGTGTCCGTGACGGAAACCTTGATTTGTGTGCTGGTGGGATCTTCCGCAAGACATTCCGCGGCGATTAATACGTGACCGGCATGGGTGAATTTCACAGCGTTCCCGACCAGGTTGGTAACCACCTGCCGGATGCGGTTGGGGTCGCCGACAAATCGGGCCGGAACGCCAGCCGGGTAACGCACCACTAAATCCAGGCCTTTGGCGTGGGCCGCCGGGGCCAGCATCTCGCTGACTTCTTCAAATAGAATCCGCAGATCGAACGGGAAAGCCTGGATCGCGAGCTTTCCCGCCTCCACTTTAGAGAAATCCAGGATATCGTTGATGATCGTCATCAAGGCGTCGCCGGAGGTACGAATGGTTTCGGCGTAGTCCCGTTGTTCTGGCGCCAAATCGGTATCGAGCAGCAGATCCGCCATGCCGATGACTCCGTTCATCGGAGTCCGAATCTCATGGCTCATGTTGGCTACGAAATCGCTCTTGGCGTGAGCGGCCGCTTCGGCCTTTTCACGGGCCTGCTGCAGCGAGGCCAGGATTTCCTTTTCCCGGGTGACGTCCATGGTCGCTCCGACGATTCGTACCGGCCGGTCCCCGTCGAACTCCGGGCGTCCCTGGATTCGCCGGTATACGACGGAGCCAGTCGGGGAGATGGATTGTGTCTCGATCTGAAAAGGCGTTCGGCTTACAATCGCCGTCTGGCCGGCCGACATCACCGCTGCGATATGCTCCCGATCCGAAATCCTGCCAAACTCCTCCAGCGTGTAGTGCAGAGGAGATCCCTTTGGAAAGCCGTTCAACGGCAGCATACCTTCCGAAAGCGTCATCGTGTTTGCCCGCAGATCCACTTCCCAGATCCCGAACCCAGCGACTTCTTCCGCCAGCCGCAAGCGCTCCACGCTTTCCCGAAGCCTGTCCAGAATTTTCCGTTCCTTGGTGACATCGATGGACGCGCCAATCAAGCACGGACTCTTGCCGTCCGTTTCCCGCACCTGTACGTAGTCGCGCTGCCAGCGCACCGTACCGTCCGGAAGCAGCACCCGGAATTCGAATTGAGCTTCACCGGTGGAATATGCCCGCCGCGACGCTTCTTTCACCAGCTCGCGGTCCTGGGGATGTATGAGTTCCCTGGCTTCCCGTGAATCGATGAAGGTCGATCCTTCCGGCAGACCGATCAGAGCGGCCCACCCTGGCGAGAAAGTGATCCGGGTGCCCGTGGGATCCATCTCATAGATTCCAAAGCCTGCTACTTTCTCCGCGAGTTCCATCCGTTGGGCGCTCTCGCGCAGTTTTTCGATCATCACCTTTTCGTCATTGATGTCGATGATCGCTCCGACGATCCGTGCCGCTTGGCCTGCCGCCTCTTTCACCTGCCCCTGGACACGCCGCCATCGGTAGGAACCATCCGCCACTCGGATACGAAGTTCGGTTTGGAAGCTTTCCCGTTTTTCGATTGCCTTGGTGGTGATCTCCCGCGAATGCTGCCGGTCGTCGGGGTGAATTCGCTCCCGTAGTTCGACATCCGTAGTCCGTATCGCTATCGGAGGCAATCCACTAAGAAGGGCCGCCCCGGCGGACAAGAATACGCCGTCGCTCGAGGTGTCCATCTCCCACAAGCCGAACCCGGCAGCTTCCTCGGCAAGCTCCAGGCGCTCGGCGCTGTGGCGGAGCTCTTCGAGCATGGCTTTTTCCTTGGTGATGTCGATGATCGCTCCGATCATCCGCACAGCCTGCCCGTGCTCGAATTCCATGCGTCCGTGACTCCTGCACCAACGTACGGAGGCGTCGGGGAACGTCACGCAGAATTCAATCGCCTGGTCATCGCCTTGCTCGATGGCGCGCCGCGTGGCCGAATCCATTTCCACTCGATCTTCGGAACGGATCAACTTTCGTAGGTCGGCGCCGGCTACCTGGTTAGCGCCGCCGGAAAGCTGCATGAGCCCGGCAGCGCCTTCCGATAACGTCACGATATCGGTCGCCATGTCCATTTCCCAGACGCCGAATCCCGCGGCTTGTTCCGCCAGCCGAAGCCGGTCGGAACGCTTTCCAAGCAGATTTCCACCTCGTCCATCGAGACCAGCCTGGCGCAGCTCCATTTGGGCCACTACCTGCTTAGCCAGGATTCTAAGGGTATCGATCTCGTCAGGGCTCAGCTCGCGCGGCGCATAATCCATCACGCACAGGGCGCCCAGGCGCAAGCCGGACGGCATGATCAACGGCGCGGCTGCACAAAAACGAATAGGGGACTTCTCGACGACTGGTACGCTCTTCGCGAAGTCGCGGTCGGCCGCCGCATCGCTAACCACCAGGACTTGGTCGCTCCGAATGGCGCGGGCGCAAAAGGATGCTTCGCGAGGCACCTCATTGAGGGTGAGACCGACCTTGGATTTGAACCACAGCCGGTTCCGATCGATGAAGCTGATCAGGGAAATCGGACATCCAAGCACCCGCGATGCCAGCATTGTGAGGTCGTCAAACACCGGTTCCGGAGTTGTACCCAGAACGTCGTAATCCCACAAGGCTTCCAGGCGGGCCGCTTCTTGATCCGGATGGGCAGACATTCCTAGCCATCTAATCGGATTTTGTACCCAAATTTACGATCGGGAATATACCTTAGGTCTCGCCCTTGAAGTGTTCCACTCCCAACAGCGAGTAATGGCGCGCGACGATAGGATTGGCGGGCTCAATGAGCTTCCATGCTTGATGTTTCTTGGCGTCGCTGGCGGCATGCACGGCCAGGAAGCCGGCCCCCTGGGATGCCAGTTTGAAATCGTGGTCCGCGTAGACCTCTTCGGTCTCGAACATCCGGGATAGTCCCTGCATCAGGAAGGTCCCTACGCCGCTGTGGCTGGCCTCCTCTTTTACAAGGTGCACGACGTCTTCACCCGGCACCGCCACCACCTCGTCGGGAGGAAAACCGCCATCCAGCAGATTCCGCTCAGCTTTGGCCGCGGCGGCCAGATCCGAAAAGAGGGCGACCACGTAGCCGCGTGGTGCGAAGATCCCCATCTGGGTCTCAGAGCCTTTGAAGAATTCAGCAAGAATGCTCACCTGGTACTCCCTTCGAGTAGATGACGCAGTGCCGGATTCGTTACCGGTGCAACATGATATCCTCATACGTTGCGCGAAAGCATCGCCTAAACCTACCGAAACTCAAGGAGCCATCCGGAAAATGAAGTTGAGCACGGACCGCATTCTCACCACCCACGTCGGCAGCCTGCCGCGCCCGCAGGATGTGGTCGATCTGATCTTCGCGCAGGACCGCGGCGAGCCCATCGATCAAGCTAAATTCGACGCAACGGTGCAGCGCGCCGTAGACGATGTCATTCGGAGGCAAGTCGAGGTGGGCGTCGATATTCCCAGCGACGGCGAGCAGAGCAAGATCAGCTATGCCACCTACATCCGCCACCGGCTGACTGGGTTCGAGGGCGATTCCTCGCGGCCTACTCCGCAAGATCTGGACGATTTTCCGGACTATCGGGACAAACTGGTGAAAGAAGGCCACTCGGCCACCTACAAGCGTCCGGTGTGCAAAGGCGAAATTAAGGTCAAGTCGCTTGAGCCGGTGAAAGAGGATATCGCCCGCATGAAGGCCGCGATGGCCAAGGCCAACGTTACCGAAGGCTTCATGAATTCGGTGTCGCCGGGCACGGTGGCTGTGTTCCAGCCCAACGAATACTACAAGACGCATCAAGCCTACATGACCGCCGTTGCGGAAGGCATGCGCGCGGAGTATGAGGAGATCGTCAAATCCGGACTGCTGTTGCAGCTGGACTGTCCGGATCTGGCAATGGGACGGCACTCGCGCTTCAAGGATCTGGACGAGGCGGGGTTCCTGAGGAACGCCGAGATCCAGGTGGAGGCGCTGAATCAGGCGCTGGCCAACGTTCCCGCCGATCGCGTGCGTATGCACGTGTGCTGGGGAAATTACGAAGGTCCACACACGCACGATATCGCCTTGACGAAGATCCTCCCGATCATCATGAAAGCCAAGCCCATGGCGTTCCTGCTGGAAGGCGCGAATCCACGGCACGCGCATGAGTGGGAAGTATGGAAGACCTACAAGCTGCCAGCCGACAAGATTCTGGTGCCGGGCGTTGTCGAGACCACCAGCAATTTCGTGGAGCATCCGGAGGTGGTCGCGCAGCGGATTGTGCGCTATGCCGAGGTTATCGGGCGGGAGCGAATCCTCGCCGGGAGCGACTGCGGGTTCGGGACGTTCGCGGGCTTCGGCCCGGTGCATCCTTCCGTCGGGTGGATGAAGCTGAAGTCGCTGGCCGAGGGCGCGGCGATCGCGAGTAAGAAGTTGTGGGGTAAAGCCGGCTCGGCGAATTAGTCCGGCGGATTAGGCGCCCGCGCCGTCGACAGAAAAACTCCGCAGGGCCGTATCAACATCCGGATCGAGCGATGTGATGCGGTCCATGTGCACGACTCCGAAAGCTTTCGCCACGGCGCCCTGCGCCCCGGCCACGCGCATCTTGCCGCCGGCGCGATCCATCTGGCCGTTGCAGCCGACCAGCATGCCGATTCCGGCGCTATCGATATAGTCGAGCTTAGTCAGATCGACCACCAGCTTACGAGCGCCATCTTGAATCAAGCGCTTCACGGCAGCCTCGACGGTCATCAGCTCATTGCCCAGATTCAGATGTCCCGTCAGTTCGACGACGGTCAGATCCGGTTCTACCCGGCGTGTGTTCGATCCTGGCATGTCAAACGATTGTATAATGCCATGTGCCATGAGTCAGGCCACTATGCTGCTGTCCGCCACGCTGCTGGCGGCATCGGCGTTCGCGCAGGTCGATTTTTCGGGTGAATGGGCGCCTTTGTACCATGAGGACGCGCCGGAGCGCCTGCCCGGTCCTGAGCTGGGCGACTACACCGAGCTTCCCATTAACGACGCCGCTCGCCTGCGAGCTGATAGCTGGGACGCCGACCGGATCTCGGTGGTCGAGCAATATCAGTGCCGCCCGCACGGATCGGATTACTCGATGCGCGGCTTGGGGAATATGCGCGTCTGGCGGGATATTGATGTGGCGACCCAGCGCTTGACCGCGTTCCACACGCACATGCTGGCGTGGGACAGCGAACGGACCATATATATGGATGGCCGGGCGCATCCGCCGGAGTACGCCAATCACACCTGGCAGGGATTCTCGACGGCTGTGTGGGAAGGCAACATGCTGACTGTCACCACTACGCATCTGAAGGAGAATTACATCCGGCGCAACGGCGTGCCGCGCAGCGATCAGGCCACAGTGACCGAGCATTGGATGCGCCACGGGGATTATCTGACGGTTGTCACCGTGATCGACGATCCGGTGTTTTTGACCGAGCCGCTAGTGCGCAGCGATAACTGGTATCTGGATCCAGGCCAGCACATCGGCGTCTTCGGATGTGAGCATGCTCCGGAATTACCAAAGCCTGAAGGCGTGGTTCCGCATCACCTGCCGGGGACGAATCCGTTTTTGCGCGAGGTCTCGGAATGGTACGGATTGCCGTACGAGGCAACTCGTGGCGGCGCGGAGACGTTGTATCCGGAATACCGGCTGAAGCTGAATAGCTACAAGGCCCCGCCCAAGTGCGATCGCTACTGCACGTGCACGACGCTGTTCGATTGCCAATTGCGATGATCCTGAAAACGTTAGTCATCGCGATGCTGGCCTGGTGCGCGTGCGCATGCGCCCAGGAAGTCCACATGTTTCCGGTGCAGGGCAACGTTTCCATGATCGTGGGGCCGGGCGGTAACACCACGGTCCAGGTGGGAAAAGAAGGAATTGTGCTGGTGGACACGCAGACGGCGGCGGCCGCGCCTCAAGTGATGGCGGCGATCCGCACGCTGTCCGACAGGCCTATCATCTGGGTGATCAACACAAGTATGGATGCGGATCATATGGGCGGGAACGAAGGCTTGATCCGGCTGGGCGGATCGACCGATGCCAGTGAGCGGCCTCGCGTGGTGACGCATGAGAACGTTTTGAATCGCCTGGTGGCGCCTGGAGCCCCACAGGCGCGTGTGGCGGACGCGGCCAGCGTCAACGACACCTACTTCAAATCACCCAAGGATTTCCTGTTTAACGGCGAGCCGGTGCTGGTATATCACGTGCCCGCCGCACATACCGATGGCGACAGCATCGTGCTTTTTCGCCGCTCGGATGTGCTCAGCGTCGGCGATCTGTTTACACCAGACCGCTATCCGGTCATCGATCTTGCGAACGGCGGAAGCGTGCAGGGGCTGCTGGACGGGTTGAACAAAATTCTCGAAATAGCGGTGGCGGGGAAATATCAGGAAGGCGGAACGTTTGTGATTCCGGGCCATGGACGCCTGTGCGACGAGGCCGACGTGGTGGAATTTCGCGACATGGTGACCATTATTCGCGACCGCGTGCAGGACATGCTCAAGAAAGGCATGACGCTCGAACAAGTGAAGGCCGGCAAGCCCAGCCGGGATTACGACACGCAATATAAAGGATCGCCGGACGTGTTGGTCGAGGCGATTTATAAGAGTCTGGCTCCGAAGAAACAATGAGGAAGCCGTGATGAGATGTGTGCTGGCATTGGTCGCGGTAGCGACTGCATACGCGCAGCTCGGTCCGGCTCCAGCCAAACCGAAGCCCGCGCGCAATGCCAAAGAGGGCGCGCCGGTCGATTTCACGGGTTATTGGGTGTCGGTGGTTACCGAAGACTGGCGCTGGCGGATGGTGACGCCGGCGGTGGGCGATTTCGCGGGCATCCCCTTGACGCCCGAAGGCCGCAAGGCCGGCAACGCTTGGGATCCGGCTAAAGACGAGGCGGCGGGCGAGCAGTGCCGGGCTTATGGCGCACCCGCGGTGATGCGAATCCCGGGGCGAGTCCATATCACCTGGGCAGACGACAACACCCTGAAGATCGATACCGATCAGGGCACCCAGACACGGCTGCTGCATTTCGGAGGCAAGCCGACGCCGGGGGCCGCACCCACATGGCAGGGCTATTCCGTGGCGCAGTGGGAACCGCCGGTGCGCGGGTTGGGATCGCCCCAGCAGGGCCTGGGGGCTACGCGCGAAGGCAATCGCGGACGCTCGCTCGAAGTAGTCACCACGCAGATCCGGCCTGGGTATCTGCGGAAGAACGGCCCGCCTTATAGCGGCAATACCGTGTTGAAGGAGTTTTTCGATCTTTCGGTCGAGCGCAATGGCGACCCATGGTTCGTAGTGACCACCATTGTGGAAGATCCGCAGAACCTATCGGAGCCGTTTGTCACCAGCACTAACTTCAAGAAACAGCGCGACGCCACGGGATTTACACCCACGGCCTGTTCGGCGCGGTAATAGGTGGAGTCTGACCGGTACTGAGGGTACTGGCGTTTGTTGCGAACTGAGCGCGTATTGCGGTATCGTAGCCAAAAGGCTGTCCGGCTTCTCGGACGGCTATCTCTCGTTTACCCAATTGGAGGGGTGTCCTGGATGTTTCTGACCTCGTTGTCTGCCCTGAGTAGGCGCGTCAAACCGCTGTTTTTATTGGCTTTATTTGCCCTCGCGGGCTCTCCTCTTTTGGCTCAAGGCGAAGCCGAGCTCAAGCTCCCGGACCTCAGCACGGCGCTCTTTCAGGGAATTGACGGCCGAACGCTGCTGAAGGCCGGCCTGCTGGTCAGCCTGCTCGGACTGGTCTTTGGACTCCTGATGTACAAGCACCTGCGCAATCTGCCGGTGCACGAGTCGATGCTCGAGATTTCCGAGTTGATCTACGAAACCTGTAAGACCTATCTACTGACCCAAGGCAAGTTTCTGATCATCTTGGAGATTTTCATCGGCTTCATCATTATTTTGTACTTCGGCATCCTGAGCCACCTGCCAACCTTTCAAGTTCTGATCATCCTGGCTTTCAGCGTGTTGGGTATTTTGGGCAGTTACGGCGTGGCGTGGTTCGGCATCCGCGTGAACACCTTCGCCAACTCGCGCACGGCGTTCGCCAGCCTCCGCGGCAAGCCTTTTCCGTGTTACGCGATTCCGCTCAAGGCCGGCATGAGTATCGGCATGATGCTGATCAGCGTGGAACTGCTTATCATGCTGTGCATCCTGCTGTTCATTCCGGGCGAGTACGCCGGACCCTGTTTCATCGGGTTCGCCATCGGCGAGTCACTGGGCGCGGCAGCGCTGCGCGTGGCGGGCGGTATCTTCACCAAGATCGCCGACATCGGCGCGGATTTAATGAAGATCGTATTCAAGATTAAAGAGGACGACGCGCGCAATCCTGGCGTCATCGCGGATTGCACCGGCGATAATGCCGGCGATTCGGTGGGACCCTCGGCCGACGGTTTCGAAACCTACGGCGTCACCGGCGTGGCGCTGATCAACTTTATCATCCTGGCCGTCACCAACGACATTACCCAAGTACAGCTGCTGGTATGGATCTTCGCCATGCGCGTGATGATGATTATCGCCAGCGCGTTCTCCTATTTCGTGAATGAAGCGGTGGCCAAGGCCAAGTATCAGAACCTCGACAAAATGAACTACGAACACCCACTGACCTCCCTGGTGTGGCTGACGTCGTTCGTTTCGATTGGCGCAACCTACGCGCTGTCGTACGTGATGATTCCGGACCTGGGTGGTGATTCCTCCATGTGGTGGAAGCTGTCGACCATCATCACTTGCGGTACGCTCGCCGGTGCGATTATTCCCGAACTGGTGAAAATATTCACCTCGGTGGAATCGTCACACGTCAAAGAGGTGGTAACTTCGTCCCGTGAAGGAGGAGCGTCGCTGAATATTCTGTCGGGCTTGGTGGCCGGAAACTTCAGTGCGTTCTGGCTGGGGATGACGATGATGGCGCTGATGGGAATTGCTTACTACGTAAGCGGATTTGGCATGTCGGCGCTGATGCTCGCGCCCGCGGTTTTCGCGTTCGGCCTGGTCGCCTTCGGATTCCTGGGCATGGGTCCGGTAACGATCGCGGTGGACTCGTATGGCCCGGTGACCGACAACGCGCAGTCAGTATACGAGCTGAGCCAGATCGAAGAAATTCCGAACATCCAAGCCAGCCTCAAGACGAAGTATGGCTTCGACGTGGATTTTGAGAAGGCCAAGCATCACCTGGAAGAGAATGACGGCGCCGGCAATACTTTCAAGGCGACTGCCAAGCCGGTTCTGATCGGTACCGCCGTGGTGGGATCCACCACCATGATTTTCTCGATCATCATTCTGTTGACCAACCATTTGCAGCCGGAACTGCTGGCGAACCTTTCGATTTTGTACGCGCCGTTCCTGCTGGGCCTGCTTACGGGCGGCGCGGTGATCTATTGGTTCACCGGCGCATCGATGCAGGCGGTCACCACCGGCGCGTATCGCGCGGTCGAGTTCATCAAAGCCAACATCAAGCTGGAGGGCGTCACCAAGGCCTCCGTCACGGATTCGAAGAAAGTGGTCGAAATCTGCACCCAGTATGCGCAGAAAGGCATGTTCAACATCTTCCTGACGGTGTTCTTCGCGACCCTGGCGTTTGCATTCATTGAACCCTATTTCTTCATCGGTTATCTCATTTCGATCGCTCTGTTCGGGTTGTACCAGGCGATTTTCATGGCCAATGCGGGCGGCGCGTGGGATAACGCCAAGAAGATCGTGGAGGTAACATTGAAGGCGAAAGGCACGCCACTGCACGATGCCACGGTAGTCGGCGACACGGTTGGCGATCCGTTCAAGGACACTTCTTCGGTGGCGCTGAATCCGATCATTAAGTTCACCACGCTATTCGGCCTGCTGGCTGTAGAACTCGCTGTGTCGTGGACCAAGGACCGCGGCGCGAACTTCACCACCGCGCTAGCTGCGGTTTTCCTGGTGGTGGCGCTGTTCTTCGTGTGGCGCTCCTTCTACGGAATGCGTATCGAGGGCAGCAAGAGTTAAGCTGAAGTTGTGCGTGGGTTGGCCGGAATAGTTCTTGCAATGACGCTTTCAGCGGCTACTATTCCTGATCTCGCGGAGTTGAACCGCATGATCGCGCGGTACGCTCCGGTGGAGCTGCACGCGGACGCGTCCAAGTTGTCGCGAGGGGATCTTGAGGCGTTGCCGAAGCTGCTCGAGGCCGCTTTGGTGATCAATGATCTCTTCCTCACACAAGCTTGGAGCGGGAACGCGGAGCTGCGGCAGAAGTTGGCGCAGGATAAGTCCGAGCTTGGCAAAGCGCGCCTGCACTATTTCGATTTGAACAAGGGTCCGTGGTCCGAGCTGGACGACCGCGCGGCGTTCCTTCCCGGTGTTCCTGAGAAGAAATTGCCTGGAGCGAACTTCTATCCGGAAGACATGTCGAAACAGGAGTTTGAAGCCTGGGCCAATGACGACGCGCGAGGGTTCTTCACGGTTATCCGGCGTGGCGCGGGCAAGAAACTTCGGGCCGTTCCGTATAGTGCCGCCTACAAACGCGAGTTAGGTGACGCGGCGAAGCTCTTAGAAGAAGCTGCGGCGCTCACGACCAACAAATCGCTGCAGACTTTCCTGCGCCTGCGGGCGAAAGCCTTCCTAAGTAACGATTATTACGATAGCGACGTCGCCTGGATGAAGCTCGACGCGCCCATCGACATCACCATCGGGCCGTACGAAACCTACATGGACGAAATCTTCGGGTACAAGGCGGCCTTTGAAGCCTACGTCACCCTGCGCGACGACGAAGAGACCGCCAAGCTCAAGATGTTCGCCGATCATCTGCAGGAGATCGAGAACAATCTTCCCTTGGATCCCCAGTATCGCAACCCGAAAATCGGGGCGCTGGCGCCGATCCGCGTAGTGAATCAAGTGCTCGCCACCGGCGACGGCGCGCATGGCGTGCGCACCGCGGCGTTCAATCTGCCCAACGACGAGCGCATCGTTCAAAAGATGGGCTCGAAGCGCGTGATGCTCAAGAACGTCCAGGAGGCGAAGTTTTCAAAGACTCTTCAGCCGATCGCCGGCAGGGTGTTAGCCAACGTGGATCAGCGCGACTTGAATTTCAATGCCTTCTTCACGCATATCCTGGCACACGAGATGACGCACGGCATCGGTCCGCAGAATAACGTGAGGCAGTCGCTCAAAGAGTTGCACTCGGCGATTGAGGAAGCTAAAGCCGACGCCACCGGGCTGTTCATGATGCAGTATCTGTTCGATCACAAGCTGCTGCCCGCGGCCGAAAAGTCGCTGTACACTACGTTCCTGGCGTCGTCCTTCCGCACTTTGCGCTTCGGGGTGCATGAGGCGCACGGCAAAGGCATGGCGCTGCAATTCAATTACCTGATGGACAAGGGCGCGTTCGTCGCGCGGCCGGACGGAACGTTCGCGGTCGACTTTGCCAAGATCCAGCCGGCAGTCCGGGACCTGGTCCACGACCTGCTGACGATCGAGGCGACGGGCGATTACGCAGGCGCCAAGAAGATGCTCGACGAGCTCGGCGTGCTGCGTCCGGCGCTGCAGCAGGCGCTCGCGAAGCTCACCGATATTCCCACGGATATCGCGCCAGTGACGAACTAAGGCCTATTTAAGGCGCGTAACTTTGGTGGGAGGCGCGTGCTCGCAAGCCACGGTTTCGGTCACTCCGAAGGCGATCTCCCCGCAGGCGTTGGCGACCGCGGTCTGCATCGCAAATTCCTCGCTCACCGCCGACGCGGTTTTGCAATTGGAGCGCCCGTTGAAATTGATGCACACTTCCAAGCGAACTTTGGCCAGGTTGAAGCTGGAATACACGATCACGCCGAGCACGATCAGCACGAAGAGGATACCAAACAGAACTGGTTTCTTCATGCCGATTCAGTGAACAGCGCGCCCATGCGTCTGAATTTCTCGTAACGATCGTCAATAAGCCTCTTGGCGTCCTGCCCCCCCAGCTCGGCCAGCGCGCCGCGCAAGGTGGCCCGCAGGGAGTCCGCGGCCTGTTCCGGATCGATCTGAGCGCCGCCGCCCGGTTCGGCAATAATACCATCGATCACCCCGAATTCGAGCAAATCTTTCGCGGTCATTTTCAACGCGGCCGCCGCGCGCGGGGCTTTGCTGGAATCGCGATATAGAATCGCGGCGCAGCTTTCCGGGGTGATGACGCTGTAAATCGCATTCTCCAGCATGAAGATGCGATTTGCGACGCCTAACGCGAGAGCTCCTCCGCTGCCGCCTTCGCCGATCACCACCGCAATCACGGGTACCGGCAGACGCGACATTTCGCGCAGGTTTTGGGCGATCGCCTCGGCTTGGCCGCGCTCCTCGGCATCGATACCGGGATATGCTCCCATGGTGTCGAGCAGCGTAATCACCGGACGCGAAAACTTCGCCGCCAGTTGCATCAGGCGCAGCGATTTCCTGTAGCCTTCGGGCTTAGGCATCCCGAAATTGCGAAACAGCTTCTGCTTTGTATCGCGGCCTTTCTGCTGGCCGATGATCATAACCGGGCGATCGTCGAACCAGGCTGGGCCGGCCACGATAGCGTGATCGTCGCCATAAGCGCGGTCGCCATGCAGCTCTTCGAAATTGGTGAACAACCGCTGGATATAGTCCAGCGCGTGAGGACGCTTGGGATGACGCGCCAGTTGCACGCGCTCCCAGCTGGGATTGGTTTCAGTTGGAGCTTTGACTTCAGCCATTAGATTTTCCAGCGGCGCTGGTCGCGGAGCGCTCATTCGTTGGCGAGAACCTCCAGCGCCTCCGGTCCGCAGATACGCGCCAGTTCGGCACAGAATTCCTTATCCGGGCGGACTTTTGCCGGTACGTCCAGGATAACCGAGAAATCGCGTCTCTTCTCGAGCCGCAGGCGAACTTCGGTCGCGCCGGGCTTACGGGCGAACAGTTGGGAAAGAGCGGCGGCACGGTCAGCGTCCGTCGCGCCGTTCACCACGGCCCCGTTCACTGGAACACGAATCGAGATCAGTGAGGGAAGACGAACGCGGGCGTTCTCCAGCAAAATGATGTCCTGCACCGAGATCTTGGGGGGAGCGTTCTCCTCAGGCAGCACCAGCCCGCGCACCAGTACAGCCTGATCTTCGTTGAGCACAGGCAGGAGACGATCGTACTGCGTGGAGAACACCATGGCCTCCAGGCTGCCTTCTTTATCCTCGATCTGCAACGCCGCCCACAGCTTCCCTTCCTTGTTGCGCTTGCGCTGGATGCCGGTGAGAATCGCGCACAGCGCGACCTCGGTGTTTTTCTGCAACCCCTCCAGGCCCGAAGTGTAATGTGTGGCCAGCTCCGCGACCTTGTCTGCATGTTGATCGAGCGGATGGCCGGTGATGTAGAACCCCAGCATCTCTTTTTCGCCAGTGAGCTTTTCCTTTGGGGTCCAATCCGGAACATTGGGAAGCGGCCGCGCCGCGGTGGGTTCATGCCCTGCCAGGTCTGCAAACAGGCCCGACTGTCCGCTGGCTCGATCCTTCTGCGCCCGCGTTCCGATTTCCATGGCGCCATCGATCACGGCGAACAGTTGGGCCCGCGCGGCGCCCAGTGAATCGAGCGCTCCGGCTTTAATGAAGCTCTCGATCATGCGCCGGTTGACCGCGGAGAGATCCACGCGCTCGCAGAAATCGTACAGCGAAGTGAAGCGGCCGCCTTCCGTGCGGGCGGTCATGATGGACTCCACCGCATTCGCGCCGACGTTCTTGATGGCCCCCAGGCCGAACCGAATCCCGTCAGGAGCGGGCGTGAATGTGAACGCCGACGCATTTACATCCGGAGCAAGCACCTGAATCCCCATTTCGCGGCACTCGTTGATGTACTTCACCACCTTGGCGGTATTGCCGGCTTCTGAAGTCAGCAGCGCCGACATGAACTCCAGCGGATAGTGCGCCTTGAGATAGCCCGTGACCAGCGCCAAAAACGCGTAGGCCGCCGAGTGCGACTTATTGAAGCCGTAGCCGGCGAATTTCTCCATCAGGTCGAATACTTTTTCGACCTTACGCGCCGGGTGGTTATTCTTCGCCGCACCTTCAACGAAACGCGCGCGCTGCTTGGCCATCTCCTCGGCCTTCTTCTTGCCCATGGCGCGGCGCAGCAGATCGGCTTCCCCCAGAGAATAACCGGCTACCTTGTTGGCGATCTGCATCACCTGTTCCTGGTAGACCATCACGCCGAAAGTCTCTTCCAGGATGTCCTTCATCACCGCCAGATCATAGACCACTTCCTTGCGGCCGTGCTTGCGATCGATGAAGTCGTCGATCATGCCCATCGGACCCGGCCGGTAGAGCGCGTTCAGCGCGATCAGATCCTCAATGCGGTCGGGCTGATAGCGCCGCAGAATGTCCCGCATGCCCGCCGATTCAAACTGAAACACGCCGCTGGTATAGCCCTTGCTGAAAATCGACTGGTAAGTCTTGGGGTCGTCGAGCGGAAGATCCTCGACACGCAGCGTCATGCCCTGATGGCGTTTGATCAGCTCCAGAGCATCCTCGATGATGGTGAGCGTCGTCAGCCCCAGGAAATCCATCTTGAGCAGGCCCAGTTTTTCGAGGCCAACCATGTCGTACTGCGTAACAATTTCGTCTTTGTTGGTTTTATAGAGAGGAACCAGCTCGCGCAGCGGCTGAGGAGCAATGACTACTCCCGCCGCATGTACGCTGGCATTGCGCGCGACGCCTTCCAGACGCAGCGCAACATCCAGGACTTCCTGCATCCGAGGTTCTTTTCGCGCGATCTCGTCAATCTGCGGCTCCATCTTGCGTGCCTCGGCTAGCTTGATGTTCAGCGGCATGGTTGGAATCAGCTTGGTCAGGCGTTCGACATCGGCATAGCTGACGTCCAGCACGCGGCCGACGTCCTTCAGCGCGGCCCGCGCGCCCAGCGTTCCGAAGGTGATGATCTGGGCGACTTGCTCGCGTCCGTATTTTTCGGTGACGTACTGGATCACTTCGCCGCGCCCGCGCGTGCAGAAATCGATGTCGATATCGGGCATCGAGATGCGCTCGGGATTCAGAAAACGTTCGAACAGGAGACCGTATGCAAGCGGATCGATATCGGTGATCTCCATGGCGTAGCTGACCAGACTGCCGGCGGCCGAGCCGCGCCCGGGTCCCACGGGAATACCCTTCTGTTTGGCGAAGCGGATGAAATCCCAAACGATCAGGAAGTATCCGGAAAACTTCATTTGCTGGATAATCTTGATTTCGGCATCCAGCCGCTCGGCGTACTCCGCCAGATTGTTCTTCAGGGCGCCCTGGGCCTGCAATGCTTCCAGACGGCCGCGCCGCTTTTCGAAACCTTGCCGCGCGACGTACTCGAAATACGTGTCGGCGCTGTGACCTTCGGGAATCGGAAATTTCGGAAACGGCTCGGCGACCGGATCCAGGCGGATCTGGCAGCGCTGGGCGATGTCCCAGGTGCGGTCGAGCGCGTCTTCGACCTCGCCGAACAGCTGCAGCATTTCTTCGCGTGTCTTGAGATGAAACTGTGGCGTAGTAAAGCGCATCCGGTTGGGATCCGACATGGTCTTGCCGGTCTGGATGCACAACAGGATTTCATGCGCGCGGGCATCGTCCTGACGCAGATAGTGCGAATCGTTGGTGGCCACCAGCGGGATTCCGGTATCGGCCGCCAGGCGATGAATCTGCGGTAGCACCTTCTCATCCGGATCCAGGCCGTGATCCTGCAGTTCCAGGAAAAAATTCTTCTTTCCAAACAGATCGCTGTACTCGTAGGCCAGACGTTTGGCTTCGTCGTAACGGTCGGCCAACAAGGTCTCGTTGATATCGCCCCGCAGGCACGCCGAAAGCGCGATCAAGCCCTCGGAATGGCGTGACAGCAGGTCTTTATCGATGCGCGGCTTGTAATAGAAACCGTCCAGGTAACCGGAGGACACCAGTTGGATCAGGTTGCGGTAGCCGGTCTGGTTTTCGCACAGCAGCACCAGGTGGTTGTAGCGGTTGGTATCGCTCTTGACGGTCTGCCCCTGCTGCGCAACGTACACTTCGCAGCCGATCACGGGATGAACCCCGTGTTTCTTGGCCTCGTTGTAGAATTCGACTGCGCCGAACAGATTGCCGTGGTCGGTCATGGCCACGGAAGGCATCTTCTGCTCTTCGACCTGCTGCATCAACTGCGAGATCTCGCAGGCTCCATCGAGCAGCGAGTAGTCGGTGTGACAATGCAGATGGACAAAGGGCGCGGCCATGAAATCGCTCCGATCCCGGGGGAGACTACTATTATAGCGAGCGCTGGAAATATCATTTATGAACAACATTCGAATCGCGCGCGCCACAGAGCGCGACGTGCCGCAGATCCTGGAGTTGATCCAAGGTCTAGCGGAGTATGAGCGGCTGTCGCACGTCGTCGAAGCCGACGAAGATCGTCTGCGACGGACTTTGTTCGGGGATCGGCCTTCGGCCGAGGTTTGGCTCGCGTTCGCGGACGATGAATGCGCCGGCTTCGCGCTGTTCTTCACCAACTATTCGACCTTCCTGGGCAAGCCCGGCTTGTACCTGGAAGACGTGTTCGTGAAACCTCACCTGCGGCGCAAAGGGATCGGCCTTGCGTTACTCAAGCATCTGGGCGCGATCGCGCGAGAGCGGAAGTACGGCCGCATGGAGTGGAGCGTGCTCGACTGGAACCAGCCAGCTATCAATTTCTACAAGAAGCTCGGGGCAGTTCCGCTGGACGAGTGGACCATGTTCCGGCTGACGGGCGAGGCTCTGGCGAACTTCGCACGGGATTAAATCATACTGGTACCGTGCCCGGTCATTCTCCCGATTATCCCGATGAACTTGCGCAGATTGTCGCCGAGCTGAATCGTGCGGCTCACCCGGACACGAGCCCGAAGCCTCGGGCAGCCGCTTCCGTTCCGGCCAATTCCAGTTCTCTCGACCAGATGCTGGCACTCGCCGTGCGGCGGGCAGCTTCGGATTTACTGTTGATCGCCGGCGCCCCCGTGACATTGCGGATTGCGGGACAACTGGCGCCCGCAGCCGGTCCGCCCTTGGGAGCGGAGGAAGCCCGCAGCCTTTTATTACCCTTGCTATCCCAAGCCCAAAGCCGCGAACTAGGGGTTTCCAAATCTGTGGATCTTTGCTTCAGCCGCGAAGGCATCGGACGTTTTCGCGCAAATATCCATCACCAGCGCGGCACAGTCGCCGGCAGCATCCGTCTGCTTCCCGAAAAAATCCCCACCATCGAGTCGCTGCACCTGCCCGCGACCATTCGCAAGTTCGCGGATGCGCGTCAGGGGCTGGTGCTGATCACCGGACCCACCGGCTGCGGCAAAAGCTCGACCCTCGCCGCGCTGATCGACTTGATCAACAGCAATCGACGCGACCACGTGGTGACCATCGAAGACCCCATCGAGTTCGTTCACGGAAACCGGCAGTCGGTGATCGAGCAGATTGAAATCGGCCAGGACGCGCCGGATTTTGCCGGGTCGCTTCGTAGCATTCTGCGGCAGAATCCGAACGTAATCTTGGTTGGGGAGATGCGCGATCCAGAAACCATCGCTACCGTGCTGACGGCGGCCGAGACCGGGCACCTGGTGCTTTCGACGCTGCATACCAACGACACGTCGCAGGCGGTTTCGCGAATACTCGATTCGTTCCCTTCGAGCAATCAGCCGCAAATCCGCCAGCAGCTGTCGCTCGCCTTGCTGGCGGTGGTGGCGCAGCAACTGGTTCCTTCCGCGAGCGGAGCGCGCTATCCGGCGGTGGAAATTCTCATGTCGACAACCGGCGTGCGGAATCTGATCCGCAAGGGCGAAGACCACCAGCTTTATACCGCCATTTCGACGGGACGCGCCGAAGGCATGATCACCATGGAGCAATCGCTGGCGGACCTGACTCGCAGCGGCCGGATCACACGGGAAACCGCCCTGGCCCACGGTTTCAGGTCGGAGGCCTTGTCACGATACCTGGAAGATTGAGCGCCCGGCGATACCCGGCCATGGCCGATCACCTGAAAAACGAGGTGTTCAACGATTGCGCGTGTTCGTCTCTCAGCAGGCTGCGGTTGTCGCCCCTGGAGTACACACTATTTTGATCATTGTCGTGAATGTCATTCATGAACCGGTCGTTCGAGCAATGGATCATCTCGTGCAATAGCGTCCCGTTATCCGGATGACTTCGATCTTTATTGATCAGGACGAAATTCTTGAATCCTGAGACTCCGGTTCTCTCGCCTTGGGATGTGGCGGTGGACGTCGTTTTTCGTAGATGACAGAAGATGACTCGGAGCGACGAAACAGCCGCGGGGCCTGCGTTTTCGGCCGCCTTACGAATGGATCGAACGTCAATTTCATCCCGTTCGCCTACGGTAAACGGGTAGGAGAAGGTGGGAAGAAAAATGGCCGAGATCCGCAGGTTGAACGGTGCGAGCAACTTCTCGGCGCGATCGACCAATAATACAGTCCGAAGGGATGACCCTGCGATTGTTTCGCCGGAATCCAAGGCCTCCTGGAACGCGACTCGGAGCCGGCCCGCCGCGAATTGTGACGGTAGAGAATCACCGACTGCCAACCTGCTCCGTACTCCAGAAGATGATCCGCCCCCGATGTCGGTGGTACAGCCCCGAAGCGGCGGTCGGTTCTCGCCAATCGCCACTTCATTGTCGAGCGAGGCTATCGTCATTTTCCCGACGATATTGTCCGCAGTATTTTGATAAGCGGTGTTGATAATCCCCCGCTGGCGCTTGTAGGCCAGAACCGCATTCGCGGTGGACCGGCCGTATAATCCAGCCGATACCTCACTTCCGTCGATCGGAGCTCCGTCCAATAGCACTAAAGCATGTTGGATCTTATTTACGTGCGGCCCCCGTGTTCCTTCCACCACGTGAGCCGCGTCGTTGACCAGGCAGGCTTCCAAGGCGTTATCGCCGCGAAACAACTGTGAGTGCAGGGGCAAGGCGGGTTCTCCGGGTCGAGTCTGGTTGCGAGTTGCCTAGTATAGCCAACTCGTGCCGGCGTCCCCAGCTGAGGCGATCGTCAAAAGCTTGACGCAAAGACCTTTGTATAGTAAAGTCATAGTCTGAATATAGGAGGCCTCATGACGTACTGGTTATTGTTGGCAGCTCTGCCCGGCGCACTGCTGGCGCAGACGATCGAAGGTACGTGGCAGGGAACCCTAATCCCTCCCAACCAGAATGACGGAATCCGGCTTGCCTTCAAGATCGACAAGAACGGGAACGCCTATCAAGGAACTTTCTATAACCTTGCGAACAGCCGCCAGCTAAACCTCGGGACGATCACGCTCGGGGGGAATACTGTAAAGATCGCGATTCCCGGGAACGGTATGAACTACGAGGGCAGGATCGAAACCGATGGAAATTCGATCACCGGTGCATTGATCCAGGGGACGAACCCGCGGCCCCTGCCATTGAAGCGCGCCACATCCGAGACCGCTTGGGAACTTCCGCCGCCTCCTGCTGCTCCCAAACCGCTGCCCGAAGGCACGAAGCCGGAATTCGAGGTCGCGACCATTAAACCTACTGGGGTATCGCCGGGCCCGGGCTTGAACGTAACCGCTACCGAATTGCGCGCTCGGAGCATCAGCCTCGCGGACCTCATTACCTTCACATTCGAACTCCACCTGACGCAGGTCTCGGGGCTGCCGGGTTGGGCCGAAAGGGAGGGGTATGAAATTGTCGCCAAGCTTCCCCAGGGAGGCGATCCGAGCGATGTCCAGATCCGTACGATGCTAAAGAATCTGTTGCAGAGCCGATTCGGCCTCTCCTTCCATACGGAGAAACGTGAATTGTCTGTATACACCATCAGCATCGGAAAAAATGGACCGGCCGGCATTAAGATGGTGAAGAATACCACCAACGGACAGAGGGTCGGCGCGCAAGGTTTGGGAAAAACGCTTTTCAGTGGCATCACCATGGCTGACTTCGCAAGACAATTGCAACTGCGCGTGCTCGACCGCCCGGTCATCGATCGAACCGGTCTAACGGACCGCTACGATTTCACGCTTAACTGGAGGCCCGACGAATTCCAGTTTCCGCGTGCTTCCGCGGCCCAGCGCGCCTCCGCTGTGGCGGCCGGAGCGGACGCCCTGCCGGATTTGTTCACCGCAGTCCAGGAACAACTCGGTTTGAAGCTGGACGCGACGAAGGCTGTTATGGATCTGTTGGCGATCGATAAGGTGTCGAAGCCGTCTGAGAACTAATGTCGAAGAGCCGGATTCCTACCTGGGTTTCGCTGGTCCTCTTGGGTATGGGACTGCTGGTAGTGGGGATTCCGGGACTGTGGGTGTACATGAGCATCACAGCGACAAAAGTCCATCCCGACTCCCAGACCATTCCGTCTTTGACGAACTCTCCGCCGCCGCCAAAGTGGGCCGGAGCCGCGGAGCAATCACGCCAGATCGTGCGTGCGAGCATGTCCGAGAACAACCTGGCCGGGCTCTCTGTGGCCGTCGGTATCGATGGCGGGATCGTGTGGGCGGAGGGCTTTGGGTTTGCAGACATCGAGAGCAGCTTGCCGGTTACGCCCGATCACCGGTTCCGCACTGGAACCGCTTCCATCGTGTTCACCTCGGCCGCTCTCGGCTTGCTCTTGGACGAAGGCCGGTTGAAGTTGGATGACGAGATTCAGCGCTATGTTCCGGAGTTTCCGATGAAGAAGTGGCCTGTCACCGTCCGTCAAGTGATGGGACAGGTGGCAGGCTTTCAGACGGAGGACCCCGACAATGGCGTGCTGACTTCCAGCCACTGCGAGCGTCCGGCGGACGCGGTGGCGCTTTTTGCGAAGGCGCCGTTGCTGTTTCAGCCGGGCACCGAATATCGCGACTCGACGTTTGGCTGGGTGCTTTTGAGCGCCGTCGTAGAGGCTGCCGCGGACACACCGTTTACGACGTTTCTCAACGAGAACATATTTCGTCCGCTCGGAATGCTGGACACTTTCAAGGAATCGGTGACAAACCCGCCGTCTGACGCGGCGACTTCGTACAACCCGAGATTCGCGGCGAATCCCGTGTACGGCCTGCGCCCATTGCCCAGATTCGATTATTCCTGCCACGCGGGATCCAATGGGTTCCTGTCCACACCGTCGGACCTGGTGCGTTTCGGGATGGCGATCAACCGTGGCAAGCTGCTGGGTCCGCAGACCGTTCAGACGTTGCAAACGCCTCAGCGATTGGCTTCGGGCCAACAGACGAGCTACGGGCTAGGCTGGGATCTCAAAACCGTAACACTGGCGGGCCAACAGGTTCAGGCGGCTGGTCACAATGGCCATTTTTGGGTTGAAGAAGTGGCGTCGCTGCTCACGTTCCCCGAACGCGGGCTGGCGGTGGCAGTCATGTCGAACGTCTCATTCGCGGGCACACCCTCGGTAGCGGAGCGAGTCGCGCAGACGTTCGCGGAACAGCGGAAGAGTCCAGCAGCCAAGTAATGTGCCGACCGCAGTCAATCGGCCGAGCGCTTGTTGGAGTCGGCGACTACCAGCAGAACCGCTGAAACCGAGCGGCACGAGATCGTCGGCCGGCTTCCCCAGGAGGCGAAACGCGAGCTGTCCCTGTATGCGAGCCGCATTGGTCTCCCGGCCGTCGGAGAACTGGGCAGCAGGCGCTACTCGCTGTGACGACTGTCAAAAAGCAAAAGGACCGGATTGCTCCGGCCCTTTCCTGCTTGTTCACGTAACGAGAAGTGATTATTTGGGTGTCACATGGATCAGCGCGCCTGGATTGGCGTCTTCCAGCAGCCACAGCGAGCCATCGGGAGCTTCTGCCACGTCGCGGATGCGTTTACCCATGTCCCATCGCTCGGCCATCTTAGCGCCGCCTTTGCCATCGAAGATGACGCGGTTGAGGGACTTGGTTCCCATGCCGCTGATGAAGCCGTTGCCGTTCCATTGGGGGAAGGTCTGGGTGCCGCGGTAGAACATCAGATTGCCCGGCGCAACCACCGGCACCCAATAGATCGCCGGCTTCGCAAAGTCGGGACGAGTGTCGGGCCGGGGAATGGGTACGCCGTTATAATTGTCGGCGTACTCGACTAGCGGCCAGCCATAATTCTTGCCCTTCTCGATCAGGTTCAGCTCATCGCCGCCGCGCGGACCATGCTCCAGCTCCCACAATTCGCCGGTGGGCGAAAACGCCAGACCGTAGGGCGTGCGATGGCCCATGGACCAGGTTTCAGCCGGCGTCAGGTTCTCGGCCGGGAAGGTATAGGTGCTGACCACCTTCGCGGTCTTGGCGGTTTCTGTGTCCGTGGGCGGATCGATGAGGGAGACAGTGCGAGCGCCGGTCTTGCCGGCGTTGGGATTGTCGGGGGCGGGTTTCCCGTCCAGCGTCAGGTGCAGGATCTTGCCTACGGGTTGGTTCGGATCCTGAGCCGGCGTGAAGCGCTGACGGTCGCCAACCGTGAGGAACAGAGACTGGCCGTCGGGCGCGAAGGCAACTGCGCCGCCTTCCTGTCCGCCCTTGCCCTTGGGCATCTGATGCCACAGCACCTGGAAAGATCCCCGCTGAAACGTGGCGGAGGTGGCGGTGAGAGCCAACTTGCCGCGCGCGAGCGCCAGACCGCCGCCATAGTCACCCGGTTCAGAATACGTGAGATAGATAGTCTGGTCGGTAACGTAGTTCGGCGAGACATACACACCCAGCATGCCGCTCTGGCCCGACCAATAGACTGGGGGAGTACCGCCCAATACCGCGATCTTCTGTCCCTCTTTCGACACCAGCCAGACGGGCCCGACCTTTTCGGTGATCAGCATGCGGCCATCGGGCAGGAATGCTATCCGCCAAGGCAGTTCAAAGGTGGACGGAGCCGGGGTCATGGTGAAGGGCTGGTTGGGGTCGGGCTTCTGTTCGCCCGCATTCACCTGGGCCCAGGCTGCCCCCGATGCCAGGGTAAGTAGCAATACCGCTTTCGCCAATTTCATCGTCATTTCTCCTTGCTTATTAAGGGCTCGACCCTGAGCAATCCGGGGCGCCGTTGTACATCCTATACTACCGTGAGAAGATCGCGCCACATAGATCCCAGGTCCGCGTGGCAACCACGCCATCGCCTGAAGCCCGATAGTCGCGCCGCAGACACCGCGCCGCAGACACATGGATCGATATGACGATGAGCGTCTCCCACGAGTCGCGGTAAACTCGGCAGAAGGGCCCTTAGCTCAGTCGGTTAGAGCAGCGGACTCATAATCCGTTGGTCGATGGTTCGAGTCCATCAGGGCCCAC
>Ga0207674_10000645_pt1 | contig 45410 bp, 37 predicted proteins | sample KBSCornC72_FD_184303 | JGI IMG/M metagenome (GOLD analysis project Ga0207674, IMG submission 184303) | Corn rhizosphere microbial communities from Kellogg Biological Station, Michigan, USA - KBS Corn C7-2 (SPAdes) (version 2) | ecosystem: Host-associated > Plants > Roots > Rhizosphere > Soil ... | reverse complement strand
GATTCGGCGGTCTGCTGCCACGTTCGCGCGCGCGTCGCGTCGCCGCGTGCCGCAGCGATCGGCGCGAACGCGCGCAGCGTCGCATAAAGGAACCAGCCGAGCCAGACCGATTCGCCGCGGCCGTGGATGCCGACGCGGTTCATGCCGTCGTTCCAGTCGCCGCCATGCATGAGCGGCAAATCGTGCGCGCCGGTTCCGAGGCTCGCATCGAGTGCGCGCGCGCAGTGCTCGTAGACCGATGCAACCTCGGACGACACTTCCACTTCCGAGTACAGGTCCTCGCGCATCGGCGGCACCGGAGGCCCTTCGATGAACGGCGCGTCGACGTCGAGCACGGCGGTGTCGCCGGTGGTTTCGACGTAGTGCGCGGCGACGTACGGCAGGAACACGCGGTCGTCGGCGAAGCGCGTGCGTACGCCGCGCCCGGACGGCGGGTGCCACCAATGCTGGACATCGCCTTGCGGGAATTGATGTGCGCATGCGCGGACTATGTGCGCCCGTGCCTCGGCGGGTGCTGCGACCGCCAGGGCCATCACGTCCTGCAACTGGTCGCGAAAACCGTACGCGCCGCCGGCCTGGTAAAAGCCTGCGCGCGCGAACAGCCGGCAAGCACGCGTCTGGTAGAGCAGCCAGCGATTCAGGATGAAGTTCGTCGCGACGTCGGGCGTGTCGACGGTGATCGTGCCGAGCACGTCGTCCCATTCGCCGGTGATGCGCTCGTACAGTGCGGGGATGTCGGCGCGCCGATAGCTCGCGACCAGCGCGCGCGCCGCCTCCTCGCTGTCCGCTTCACCCAGCAGGAAGTGCAGGCGCACGGTCGTTCCCGGCGCCACGCTGATGCGTCGCTGCAGTGCCGCGCACGGGTCGAAGCCGGCGCCGCCGCGTCCAGTCAGTGCGCCGCCATCGGTCAACGCGGCCGGCGCGTCGAGTCGGCCGTTGCGGCCGAGAAACTCGGACCGGTCGCATGTCAGCGAGTCGATCGCTGCGCTGCTCGCCAGGAACGCCCACCGCGACGCGAACTCGCGGTTGCGCGGGTTGCGCGCGTACACGCTGCCGCCGGCCTTGTCGGGCGTGGTGATGATGAATGGCGCGTTCGCGACGCGGGACGCACCGAGCGACCATTCGACGTACGCGGTGACGGCGAGGTTCACCTCCGTGTCGCCGGGATTGGTCAGCACGAGGCTCGAGATCTTGACGGGAGCATCGGGCGCCACGAATTGCGTCAGCGCGCAGCGGATGCCCTGCGCGATGCTCTCGAATCGAACGTAGCCCGCGCCGAAGCGCGCGACGTAGCTCGCTTCGTCGATGCGGATCGGCAAGGCTGTCGGCGTCCATAGCGCGCCGGTCGCAAGATCCTGCAAGTAGAAGCACTCGGCCGGCGGCGCCGACACCGGGTCGTTCGACCACGGCGTCAACTGGTTCTCGCGGCTGTTCTCCGCCCAGGTGAATCCAGCACCCGACTCCGACGCGATGAAGCCGAACTCCGGATTGGCGACGACGTTGACCCACGGCAACGGCGTCTGCTGGCCCTTCGCGAGCACGATCACGTATTCACGGCCGTCCGGCGTGAACCCGCCGAGCCCGTTGAAGAAGCGCACTCTCGGCACGTCGATCTTTTCGCCCGCGGCCGCCGGCGGCGCAAGCGCGGGCTCGCGCACCGCTGTCACCGGATGCCGGACCCGCAGCAACTGCTCGACGAGGTTGCCCTGAGCGCTGGCTACGACGGCGCGCGCGGCCGTATGCAGCAGCACGCGCTCCTCGGCCGCGAGGGCGTCGCCGCGGACGACGTACACCCCGCCGCGAACCGCCTGCCGGTCGCCGCTCGCGCGCGACTCCGCATCACGAACGAGATTCTGCAGATGCTCCTGCACCCCGGGCGCATACGTTACCGCCTGGTCGTTCAACAGTACGAGATCGACGGCGAGTCCCTTAAGGTTCCAGTATTCGTGCGCCGTCAACAGCTGCCGCAGCAGGCCGCGATCGTCGATGTCGTCGATCCGTGCGAGCAGGATCGGCCGATCGCCGGAAATGCCGAGCCGCCACAGTCCCGACAGCGGCAGCGTGTTCGACTGCAGTGTTTGCTGCGACGGCCGCAGCGCGGCGTCGTGGAAGAGCAGCGTGTTGGCAAGCTGCTGGTACAGATGCGCCTCGCCATGGTCGATGCCGAGATAGTGCAGCTGCACCTGCGCGTGCGTCCACGCGAGCGATGACGCGCGCTCATAGGCGGCCGGGTCGTGATACTTGTCGGCGAGACCGAGTATGTCCTCGCGGGTTGTCGCGATCATCGTGGCGAATGCCACCTGCGTCGCTGCGCCCGGTGCAATTTTCACGCGGACGCGCAGGCTCGCGATCGGGTCGAGAACGGCACCGGTGAAATTGGTAAGCGGCCGGCCATCGGTGATGGCAATCGGCGCTTGCACCGTGCGTCCGCGGCCGAGGAAGCGCGCGCGATCGGTCTCGAACTCGATGCCCGCCGCGGCGTCGCTTGCAATCACGTGTGCGCCGAAGAGCTCGCGGTCGGTTATGGCGCGCGGGCGGCGAGAGAAGACGAGCCCCGACACCTGCGGCACGAACTCGCTGCGGACGAACAGGTTCGAGAACGCCGGGTGCGCGAGGTCTGCGGCCGGCGGCGTGAGCGTGATCTCCGCGTACGACGTGATCTCGATCTCGGTCGCTCGCGTCCCGAAGTTGCGCACCGTGAGACGCCGTATCTCGGCGTCGTCCTCGGCCGAGACGATCACTTCGAGCATCGTCTCGATGTTGCCGTCCTGGCGCACGATCCTGACGCGGTCCTCGTGGAACGCGACGTCGTAGCTCGCCGGCTCGACGCAGATCGGCTGGTAGCCGGCCGACCACACCCGTCCGTCGCCCGTGTCGCGCAGGTAGATGAAGCTGCCGTGGTTGTCGCACGTCGGATCCTCGCGCCACCGCGTGACGCCGACGTCGCGCCACTGGCTGTAGCCGGCGCCGGCGGCGGTGACCATCACCGCGTAACGGCCGTTCGACATCAGCTGCGTCGAGGGCCGCGGCAAATGCGGCGAGTGCAGCCGCTCCTCGAATGCGAGCCGGCCGTCGTCGATCAGCGCGGCCTCTTCCTGGTCGGCGCGCGGCAGCGCGATCGACGCGTCGCGGTGCCGCGTTTCCTGCAGCAGGATTCCCGACGCACGGATCAGCGGCTCGCGGTGGAACCGGCGTCGCAGCGCCGAATCGAGCAGCACGTTCGCGAGCGCTACGAGCGTCATCCCCTGGTGATGCGCCATGTACGCGCGGACGATGGCGACATCGCTGGTGTCCGGTATCCGCTGCCGCGTGAAGTCGAGCGCCTCGTAGAAGCCGTAGCGGCCGCGGCCGTTCAACGCTTCCAGTCGCAGGAAGTTCGCCGCAGCCGCGCGAGGCGCGTACATCGCCGCCAGGCCGGTCGCGTAAGGCGCGATGACGAGATCCTCGCCGAGACCGCGCTTCAGCCCGAGCCCCGGAACGCCGAATGTCGAGTACTGGAACGTCAACTCCAGGTCGCGCTCGTTCAGCGCGGATTCCGAGATGCCCCACGGCACGCCGCGGCGCGTTGCGTAATCAATCTGCCGCTCGACGACCGTGCGGCACGTGTGGTCGAGCAGGCTGCCGTACGGCGTGTCCATCAGCAGCGACGGCATCAGATACTCGAACATCGACCCCGACCACGACACGAGCACCGACTTGCCGCCGACGGCGATCAGCGTGCGGCCGAGGCGGAACCAGTGCTCCGGCGGCACGTCGTGCTTGGCGATCGCGATGAAACTCGCGAGCCGCGCTTCCGAGGCGAGCAAATCGTAGAACGAAGGGTCCAGCCGCGCCGCGTCGACCTGATAGCCGATGGAGAACAGCTTGCGCGTCGGGTCGTACAGGAACCGGAAATCCATCTCCACGAACAGCGCATGCGCTTCGCGCGCGATGTGCTGCAACCGCTCGATCAATCGCACGGCATCGCGCTCGACGTGGCGCAACGTCTCACTGCAGGCGGCGCGGGCGGCCAGCGGAATCGTCTCGGTCGTCTCGAGTCGGTGCCGGATTGCCGCGCATTGCGCGGGCAGCCCGGCGAGCGGCAGGTCCGGCAGGATCTCGCGCGCAAGCAGCGCGGCGGTAGCTGTGTCGTGCGGCGCAACGTCCTCGTCCTGGCGCGCGTCCGGGTCGGGTGCGATCCACCAGGGCGCGAGCTGACGGAACTCCGCATGGCGCCGCACGATGCCGTCGTGGAGAACACCGGCACTGATCTCGACTTCCGCCAGCGTTGCGTGCGCGCCTTCTTCGGCGATGACGCGCGCCATGTCGAGCACGTCGTTCGCAAGCCGTTCGAACTCGGGCCAGCGCACGGCGCCGCCTACCTGCGGGTCGGCGAGCAGCGCATCGAGCGCCGCGAGCGCGTCCTGCAACTGGACGACATTGACGCTGGTGGCCGGGCGCTTGCGGTCCGCGCGCTCGACGGCACGGCGCAGCAGTGCGACGTCGTCGGCAACGCCGCGCCACGCATTGCCGTCGACGGCGGGTTGCGCGAGCGACATCCGCGCGGCGGACGACAGCGCAATCAGGCATCCGGCGAGGTTGCCGCTATCGACGGTGGATACATACCGCGGCTCGAGCGAGAGCAGCGTCGTCGTCTCGATCCAGTTGAAGAAGTGGCCGCGATGCCGCGGCAGCTTCGCGAGGGTGCCAAGGCAGGCTTCGATGCGCTCGCACATTTCCGGCAGGCCAACCCACCCGAACTCGCGCGCCGCGACGGTGGCCACCAGGTACATGCCGATGTTCGTCGGCGACGTGCGGTGCGCGACAACGCGTTCGGGATCGACCTGCACGTTGTCGGGGGGCAGGAAGTTCTCGTCGGGACCCGCGAGATCGGCGAAGTACTGCCACGTCTGCCGCGCGATCAGCCGCAGCTGCGCAGCTTCGCTCGGCGTAGGCGCCTCGACCGCGCGCGCGAGCACCGGCTGGCTCGCGCGCCATGCGAACACGGGGGCTGCAAACCACAGGAACAGGAAGGGCGCCGCGACGGTCAGCGCCGCCGGGTTGGCCAGCAGCAGCGCGAATAGCACGCATGCGGTGATGGCCAGCGCCGCGTACGCATTGCGCACGAAGCTCGCGAGCGTCATCGACGCGCTCGCCTGCACCTGCGCAGCGGAGTTCCATTCGAGCAGTCGCTGCCGGATGACGAGCCGGCCAAGCGTGCGGACGATCGCGTCGATCATCAGCACGCAATCACGCGGCAGCATCGCGAGCTGGAACAGCGTACGGCCGCAGCCCTGCAGGACGTCGTCGCGGAGCATGCGCAGCCAGTTGCCGCGATCGGTGTTGGGTCGCGGCACCAGCCGGTCGACCAACGCCAGCAGCGCCGGTAGCAGGAACGTCGCCAGGGCCAGGACGCCGAAACGCTGGCCGCCCGCGCCTTCGACGAGCCATGCGATGGACAGCAGCAGGAACAGGCTCGGCGCCACCAGCGTGCGCCGCAGGTTGTCGAGCATTTTCCACTGCGCGATCGGCGACAGCTGGCGGCTGCGCACGCCGGCGATCCACGGCAGCAGTTGCCAGTCGCCGCGTGCCCACCGGTGGCTCCGCGCCGCGGCAACTTCGGTATGCGCCGGAAACTCCTCGAAGAGCTCGACGTCGCTGACGAACCCACAGCGTGCGTAGCTTCCTTCCAGCAGATCGTGACTCAGAATCGCGTCGGCGGGCATCCGGCCGCGCAGCGCCGCCTCGAACGCATCGACCTCGTACATGCCCTTGCCGGTGAAAGAGCCTCGCCCGAACAGATCCTGATACACGTCCGAGACATGGAACGTGTACGGATCGACGCCGCAATGGCCGGAGAACCATTCCTGGAACCAGCTGCTCGACTGGCGCGTCGGCAGCGTCGGCGTGACGCGCGGCTGCAGGATCGCGTAACCGTCGGTGATCGCACCCGTCGCCGCGTCCGTGCGCGGCCGGTTGAGCGGATGCAGCAGCGTGCCGACAAGCTCGGTCGCCACGCCGAACGGCATGATCGTGTCCGCGTCGAGCGTCATGACGAACCGCACGGCGGCCGGCGGCGGCGCGTGATGCGGTACGTTCGTCATGAACGACGTATCGGTGGCGCCGCGCAGCAGCCGGTTGAACTCGTGCAGCTTGCCGCGCTTGCGTTCCCATCCCATCCACGTGCCCTGCGCCGGATTCCACTGGCGCCCGCGGTGGAACAGGTAGAACACCGGCGGCCCGCCGCTGGCGTCGCCGTAGCGTGCATTGAGCGCGTGAATCGCGTCGGCCGCCGCCTGCAGCTGGCGTGCATCGTCGTCGGCGTGCTCGACCGGCGCGTCGAGCCAGTCGGTCAGCAGGGCGAAATAGATCTCGCCGGTGTTGACGCCGTTCGACAGGTAGTGCGTCTCGAGCATCCTTGCGTGCCCGGCGATCGATTGCTCGCTGACGAGCATCGTCGGCACGACGACAAACGTGCGCATCGTCGCGTCGAGTCCGTCGGGCAACTTCAAGCGCGGCAGGTGGCGCGGCGTCACATGGTCCGACACGAGGCGGTTGACGAGCAGCAGCGCGATCTCGGATGCCGGTGCGAGCGCCAGCGCCGCATAGACCCACAGCGTCCACTTGGCCACGCCGTCTTCCGCCGCCGCCGTCAGCAGCAGAGCGAGGATGCCGCACGCGACGACGAAGATCGTGCCGGCGTATATCGGCAGCGCGCGATCGGCGTGGCGCTGCAGCACGGTCCGCAGGTAGGAGCGGCGGTAGCCGAGCTCGCGCTCGAACAGCGTGCGGCCGGTGCCGATCAGCCAGAAGCCGAGATCGGCGGCGCGCGAATCGCGGTCGTCGCTCATCGCCATCGTCTTGGCGACGACGGCGTCGGCGACGGCGAGCTCGGTATGCTGCGAACGCCGCGCGAGATCCTCGATCGCGCTCCGATAGCGATCGCGCGTGATGAAATCCATCTGCGCGAACAACGGATGGCGGCACAGCGCGTCGTTGACGAGACTCGCGGCCTCGACGAAATCGGGCCACTCGTATGCGGACAGCAGCCGCATGCTGGTGATCAGGTTGCGTACCGAAAGATCGGCGGCGGCCTGGCGGCTGATCTCCATCTGCACCACGGCCTCGGCGCTCGTTCCCTCGGCGGCCAGCCGCTGCGACAACTCCTGCAGTGCGACGGCGGCAGCCGCGTCGCGGTGCCGCAGTCGCTGGAACAGCTGGACGGTGAATGCGCGCGACCAGCCCGACGCCGTGCCGGCGCTGACGAGCGAAACGTCGTCGACGACGTCGGTCGCGAGCCCGGTCAGCGCATTGGCGTAGCGATCGGCCTGCTCGCGACCCTTCATCGACGCGACGATGCGAACGGCCAGCCGGCGCGCGTTCTCGATCATCACGATCCGCAGCACCGTCGGCAGCGCCCAGAGCTCGGCGAGCTCCAGCGGATCGTCCTTTTGGTACGCGCCTACAAAACGCAGCAGCAGTTCCGGATCGAACCGGCTGTCGGTGTGGGCAACGAACGCCCACGCGATGCCGTAGATGCGCGGCAGGCCGGCGAGCGGGCCGGCATCGAGTGCGGGCAGGCGCGCGTAGAACCGCGCCGGCAGCAGCGTGCGGATGTCACGCAGCTGGTCCTCGACGACATGGAAGTTATTGACCAGCCAGTCGGCGGCCGGCGTTATCAGTCGCTTCGACTTGACTGCGTCGCTGATCGCCGCGTAAGCCTCGCGCAGCACGTTGGCGTTGTCGGTGTTGCGCTGCGCGAACGGGCGCCAGCGTGGGGGTCGACCGCCTACCGGCTGTGCGGCGGCCAGCGAGCGTGCGTGCTGCTCGAGCCGTTCGGGACTGAAGAGCTCGGCCCACAACGGTTCCTGGTCGTCTTGCTCGAAGCGGCCGGGACCGGTGTGCAGCAGGTTTCGGAAAGCGGGCTTCATCACAGGGTCCGGCATCGATCGCGGACACGATTGCCCGACGTCCCGATTGTACGACGCGACCGTCCTGCGCCCCGGGAACAGGCGCGGTCCGCGAAGGGGCGCAACCGCGCGCTCGACCTGCTAATATGCCCGCCTCGCCGCAACGCGCGTCCATTCGAATTTGGGTCCTTTTCCCCGCGTGGCCACGGCACGCAAGCAATGACGGCACCATTCGCGCCGCGCCGGCTGACGATCGCCACGCGCGAATCCGCGCTGGCGCTCTGGCAGGCCGAGCACGTCCGCGCGCAGCTCACCGCCCAGTTCCGGGGCACGACGGTCGAACTTCTCGGCATCACGACGCAGGGTGATCGCGTGCTCGATCGGCCGCTCGCGACGATCGGCGGCAAGGGTCTGTTCATCAAGGAGCTCGAGACCGCGCTGCGCGAAGGCCGCGCCGACCTCGCCGTCCATTCGCTGAAGGACGTGCCAATGGATGTACCCGAAGGCTTCGTGCTCGCCGCGATCTCGGCCCGCGAGGACGCGCGCGACGCGTTCGTGTCGAACCGCTACGAAGCGCTGTCGGCATTGCCTGACGGTGCCGTCGTCGGCACGTCGAGCCTCCGCCGGGAGGCGCAGCTGCGCGAACGCTTTCCACAACTCGCGATCGCGCCGTTGCGCGGTAACGTCCACACGCGGCTGCGCAAGCTCGACGAAGGGCAGTACGACGCGATCATTCTCGCGGCGGCCGGGCTGAAGCGCCTCGGCCTCGGCACACGGATCCGCTCGCTGCTCGACCCCGACGACAGCCTGCCGGCGCCAGGCCAGGGTGCGCTCGCGATCGAATGCCGTGCCGATCGCACCGACCTGATGGCGGCGCTTGAATGGATCGCCGATCGGTCGACCACGCTTGCAACCGCAGCCGAGCGCGCGTTTTCCCGCGCGCTCGGGGGCAGCTGCCACACGCCGCTCGCTGCGTACGCCGAATGGGAAGAGGACCGGCTGTGGCTGCGCGGCCTCATCGCCACGCGCGACGGACGCGACGTGATCCGCGGTGAACGCGAGAGTGCCGTCGTCGACATCGAAGGCGCCCGCGCGCTCGGCGGTGCCTTGGCCGACGAGTTCCTTGCGCGCGGCGCACACCGGCTTGCGATCGAATGAAGACTTCCGCATGACGAGCGATGTCCATTCGCTGGCGGTTTCGCAACGCGAGCGCGGTCCGCTCGATGGCATCGGTGTCGTCGTCACGCGGCCGCTGCGCCAGGCCGCCGTGCTGGCCGCGCGGATCGCGTCGCTCGGCGGCGTGCCAATCGTCTGGCCGGCGATCGTCATCCTGCCGCCGTTGGATCAGGCGCCGCTCGCGCGCGTGCACGCGCTGCTCGCCGACTACGACATCGCGATCTTCGTCTCGGCGAATGCCGTCGAATTCGGTGCGCCCACCGCCTGCAGTTGGCCGGAGCGAATCGTCACCTACGCGCCCGGGCCCGGAACCGCCGAGGCACTCGCCGCAGCCGGCGTCCCCGGCGCGCATGTGCCCACCACATCGTTCGACAGCGAAGGAATGCTGGAGCTGCCGTCGCTCGCCGATGTCACCGGCAAGCGCGTCGTCATCTTCCGCGGCGAAGGCGGGCGCGAGTTTCTCGGCAACACGTTGCGCTCGCGCGGCGCAACCGTCGATCACGTGCCCTGCTACCGGCGTGTTGCGCCGCAATCCGGTGCCGAGGGGCTCGTCGAGGCGATGCGGGAACGCCGCGCGCACGCGCTGACGCTGACGTCGAGCGAAGGCGTCGACAATCTCGTCGCGGCCGTCGGTCCGGCCGGCCGCGCGCTGATCACGCAGTTGCCGGTGTTCGCTTCGCATCCGCGGATCGCGGAGCGCGTGCGGGAGCATGGCTTGCGTGCAGTGGAAACCGCCGGCGGCGATGCCGGTCTCCTCGCCGGCGTGCTCGAGTGGTTCACCGACCCGCATCGGAGCGCCGCTGCGCCGAGTGCGTAAGGCAAGGCTGTTGTCCCGGAATGCATCCTACTTCGAGGCGCCGTTCATGAACGACATCGACATACTCCTAACCGCGCCGCTGCCGCCCTTTCTCGATGAGCCGTTGAAGGCAAATTACCGCTGCCACGAATATGTCCGGGCAGCGGACAAGCCGGCCCTGCTGGAAAGTGTCGGACCGAAAATTCGCGGGCTCGTCCAGGGCGGAGGGACCGTGACGCCGACGGCACTGCTCGATGCGCTGCCTTCGCTCGAGATCATCTCCGTGTTCGGCGTCGGCTACGACGGCGTGCCGGTCGATTATTGCCGCAAGCGCGACATCAAGGTTACGAACACGCCAGACGTCTTGACCGACGACGTCGCCGACGTTGCCGTCGCGCTGATCCTGATGACCGGACGCGGCTTCGTTCGCGCGAACCGTTTCGTCCACAGTGGTGAATGGCTCCGGCGTGGCGCAGATCTCACGACCAAGCTCGGCGGACGCTCGGTGGGCATCGTCGGCCTGGGTCGAATCGGCAAGGCGATTGCCGAGCGTGTGGAGGCAATGCAGATGCGTGTCGCGTACACGGGCCGCAAGCCCCGCGACGTCCCGTATCGATACGTGGGCGACATCCGCTCGCTCGCCGCGGAAGTCGACTTCCTCGTCATTTCCTGTCCGGGCGGACCCGCGACACGGCATCTGGTCGACGAGCACGTGCTCGCGGCGCTGGGCCGGAAGGGGACGCTGATCAACATCGCGCGCGGATCCATCGTCGACGAGGCGGCGCTCGTGCGCGCGCTGGCCGACGGGACGATCAAGGGGGCCGGTCTCGACGTGTTCGACAACGAGCCGAACGTACCGCCGGCACTGCTCGAACTGGACAACGTCGTGCTGCTGCCGCACGTCGGCAGCGCGACGCGCGAGACGCGCGGTGCGATGGGAGACCTGTGCAAGGCGAACCTCGACCAGTGGTTCGCTCAGCGCAGCGTGCTGACGCTGATTCCCGAACTCGCCTGAAGCCCGACCGGCTGGAAAAGCGTCATTCGGGCGGTGCGAGCGGAATCGCGACCGCCCGTCGCTTGCCTGGCGGGAACAGCACGACGAACAGCGCGGTGACGACGAGCGCGAGTGCAAGCCACTCCTGCGGACCGGGCCGCTCGCCCAGCAACAGGATGCCGGAGATCACACCGACCACCGGAACCGGCAGCGACGACAGCGACGACACGGCCACCGGAAGGGTGCGGGCAAGCGTGAACCACGCCCAATGCGCGAGCGTGCCGGCGAGAAAGACGTTGTAGGCGACGGCGAACCAGCCGCGAGCCGACAGGTTCCCGAATTCGGCCGACCACGGCTGCGGATCGAACAGCGGCGCGAGCACGGCCAGCGGAAGCCACCCGAGCAACATCATCCAGCCCGACATCGTGTTCTGCGCGATGGGGAGCTGCCATTTGCGCAGCAGCACGGTTCCGATCCCCCACGCGATCGCCGCGCCGAGGATCATCAGCGCGCCCAGCGGCGCCTTCCGCATGATGCCAATCTGATCGCCGAGCAGCACAGCCATTCCCGCTGCGCCGAGTGCCAAGCCGAAGAGCTTCCGCCGCGATAGCGGCTCGTGCAGCACGACGGCCGCGATCATCGTTGCCCAGATCGGCATCGTGTACGCAAGAATCGCGCTGCGGCCCGCGGGAAGCTGCTGCACGCCGAACAGCACGAGCCCGTTCCAGGCGGCAATGTTGAAGAACGAGAGGACACCGAGGCGCGTCCACAACGCGCGCGGCACTCGCGTCGAATCCCCCGATATCGACGCGACGAGCAGCATGCCGATGGCGGCGAGCGGCAGCGTCAAGCCGCGGAATGTCAGTGGCGCAAGCTCGGTCACGCCCATCTTCAGTACGGGCCAGTTGCAGCCCCAGACGAGCGTGAGGATCAGGATGAGCGCGATACGGGCGGGCGGGGTCGTGGATTGGGTGGTCATCGGCCAAGCGCTTCTGGAGTGAGTGCACGCCGCGACATTGCCGCTGCCGTCGCAGTCGGGGGAACGTGCGCTTCTGGTTTCTACGGCGGACTGCCGTACTTGCCGACGTGCAGCGCGCGCGCCTGCGTCACCCAACCGTCACGGCGAATGCGCCCGGGAAACTCCCGCAGCCGCGCGTCGAACTCGTCGATGTCGCGTTCGCTCCACCGCGCGATTTGCCGGTAGGTCGCGATGCCGAGCTGATAGAGCATCCGCTCGATGACGGGCCCGACGCCGACGATCAGCTTGAGATCGTCCGGCGTGCCGGGCGCATCGAGCAGCGGCGGGGGCGCGTTACGCTCGATGTCGACGACGATCTGCCGGTAGCGCGCGATTTCCGCACGCGCATCGGCGACATCTGCAAGGAGCCTGCGGCGATCGTCGGCGAACGCGCGAAGCTGAGCAAGCTCGGGGTCAGGCAACGGCTCGACGGCGCGCGGCACCTCGACGGCGCGCGGCATCTCGACGGCGGGCGGCACCTCGACGGCGGGCGGCACCTCGACGGTGGGCGGCACCTCGACGGCGGGCGGCACCTCGACGGCGCGCGGTGGCGGCGGGGCTGGAATTGCCAAGGGTGGCGCATCGCGCTGCGCGGATCTGACGCCGGCGCGATACGCGACGACGATGCCAATCACGAGCGCGATCACCGCAATGAGCGCGAAACCGGTCACGGACGGCCTGGCTCGGCGAGGATGCGGCGGCGGTGCATGGCGTGGGGGGCACCGGCATTGTATGCGACGGCCAGCGCCCAGGCCAAGGCCGCAGGAAGGGGGTGTCGACGCGCGACTGCTAAAATTCGTGAAACTGTGCCGCTCATGCAGACGACCGAAGCCGATCCCGAACGCATCCCCGGTGCAAACGACGGCGGCGGGGCGTCGCCGCGCTTGCCGGCAGCCCGCACGCGCGGCGACGGCGTGAAGGCGCTGTGGGTGCTGTTCGCCATCGCGATCCTTGCGGGTGGATATGCCTGGTACGACCAGTGGCGCGTCACCGGCGCGTTGCGCTCCGACGTTGCGCAGCGGCTCACCGCCGTCGACGCGGCAACTGCCCTCGCGCGCGCCCGCGAATCCGACCTGTCCAACGAGCTACGCGACGCGCAGGCAAAGCTCGCGCTGCTCGATACGCGCGTCACCGAATTTCAGTCCCAGCAGGCATCGCTCGAAGCGCTTTACCGGGAGCTCGCGCCGTCGCGCGACGAGCTCGCGCTGTCGGAAGTCGAGCAGATCCTCGTGCTCGCGAGCCAGCAGCTTTCGCTCGGCGGCAACGTGCAGGCGGCGCTTGCCGGTCTGCAGGTCGCCGACGGCAAGCTCGCGCGCCTCGATCGCCCGCAATTGGCACCGCTGCGGCGCGCGCTCGCACGCGACATGGACCGGCTGAAGGCGGTGCCCTACGTCGACGTCTCGGGCATCTCGATCAAGCTCGACCAGTTGACCGCCGCGATCGATGCGCTGCCGCTCGCCAAGGACGAGCGCCTACCCCCGCCCAAGGCCGGCGAGCCTGCGCCGGCCGATTCGGCGTGGCTGCGTTTCGTGCGCGAAGTGTGGAGCGACCTGCGCAACGTGATTCGCATCGAGGTGTCGGACCGTCCCGCGGCACCGCTGGTCACGCCGCAGCAGTCGTTCTTCCTGCACGAGAATCTCCGGTTGCGGCTCCTGTCCGCGCGGCTTGCGCTGCTGTCGCGCGACGAGCGGGCGTTCAAGGCGGACCTCGATGCGGCGGTGGGCTGGCTGCGGCAGTACTTCGACCTGCAAAGCAAATCCGTTCAGGCGGCGCTCGGCACGCTTGCGCAACAGCAGGCGGTGGCGATGCCGGGCGAAATACCGGACCTCGCCGCGAGCCTCGACGCCGTGCGATCGCTGAAGGCCGTGGCCGACCGCACGCCCGAGCGCGCCGCCGCGCGCGCCAAGTAGCTGGCCGTTCCATGATCACGACGCGCGTGGCAACCGAGTTGGGTCGCGGGCCATGCGCGCGCTGATCGCGTTCCTGCTGCTCGCCGCCGCGGCGGTGACGCTCGCGCTGCTGTTCAGGGTCAACACCGGCTACGTGCTGTTCGTCGCACCGCCGTATCGCGTCGAGCTGTCGCAAAACGCGTTCATCATCATCGCCGTGGTCGCGTTTCTGGCGCTGTACGCAGTGATCCGCGCCGCTGTGCGGATCGCGCAGATGCCCGCCGAGGTCCGCGAGGGGCGGCGCCGCAGGCAGTTCGAACGTTTTCGGAGCAAGCAGGATGCAGCCGTGGTCGCGCTGCTCGAGGGACGTCACGGCAAGGCCCGCCAGTTCGCGCAGGAGGCGCTGGCAATCCCGCAGTCTTCGCCGGTGGCGGCACTGGTCGGCGCGCGTGCGGCGCTCGAGACACGCGATTATGCCGGCGCTTCGTCGATGCTCGATCGGCCCGACACGCATGCGACCAATCTCGCCGTGCCGAGGCTGATGCTGGAAGCCGAGATCGCGCTCGAGCGCGGACAACCGGCGGAAGCGCTGGCGCGCCTCGCCGAACTGCGGCGCGAAGCGGGCCTGCACACCGCAGCCCAGCGGCTGGAATTGCGCGCGCTCACCGCTGCGGGACGGCCGGGCGAAATTCCGGCGCTCGTCGACCAGCTCGTCAAGCGCAAGGTCTATGACCCCGAGCAGGGCGATCTGCTGCGAGGAAGCGCGCACGCGGAAGCGCTCGCGAGCCTGACGCACGATGCGGCGGGCCTGCGTACCTATTGGGCGCGCGTCCCGGAGAACGACCGGCTGCAGCCGAAAGTGGCGCGCGCTGCCGCGGCGAGCTTCCTGCAACTCGGCGGCGACCGGGAGGCAGCGGAGATCCTCGCCAAGAGCCTCGACAAGAACTGGGACTCGAGCTTGACGCTGCTCTATGCCGAGTGCCGTCCGGCAGATTCGACGCGGCAGCTCGAAATCGCGGAGCGGTGGCTCGTGCGCCACAACCAGGACGCATCGCTTTTGTACACGCTCGGGCGCCTGTGCGAGAGGCAGCAGTTGTGGGGCAAGGCGCAGACTTACCTGGAGGCGAGCTTGGCGCTCGACAATCACTGGCGCGCGCACGTCGCGCTCGGCGAGATGCTCGCGAAGCTCGATCGCCGCACCGAAGCCGATGCGCATTTCGCCGCCGCGCTGCGGTTGGCACTTGCGGAACTCGAGCGCCGCTGATTTCCGCGCCGCCGCTTAGGGCGATGCGCTCTCCGTTTGCGCGGCGTACGTGAAGCTGTCGGCGAAAAACTCGCCGTCAGGCAGGCCGCGCAACGTCGTGAAGTCCCGGCGCGCCGCGTCGATCATCGCTGGCGCGCCGCACGCGTACACCTGGTAGCCGGACAGGTCGCGGAAATCGTCCAGCACGGCCTGGTGCACGAACCCCGTTCGGCCGGGCCACCGGTCGGTCGCCGCCGGTTCGGACAGCACCGGGATGAACGTGAAATTCGGGTTCTCCGCCTGCCATTTGCCGCAGACGAGCGGAAGGTACAGGTCACGTTGCGCGCGCGCCCCCCAGTACAGCACGATCTCGCGCGGCACGCGGTGATGCAGCATGTGCTCGATCATCGCCTTGATCGGGGCAAACCCCGTTCCGCCGGCGACGAAGATCACCGGCTTGTCGCTGTCCTCGCGCAGGTAGAACGCGCCGAGCGGACCTTCGAAGCGGAGAATTTCGCGGCCCTTGAACGTCGCGAACAGCGGATCGGTGAACAGCCCGCCCGGCGTGTGCCGGATGTGCAGCTCGATGAGCTCGTCGGCATGCGGCGGCGTGGCGATCGAGAAGCTGCGCCGGTGCCCGTCCTTCAGCAGGAAATCGATGTACTGGCCGGCCAGGTATTGCAGCCGCTCGCTCGACGGCAGCTTGAGCTTGACGATGGCGACGTCGGGCACCGGCTTGTCGATCGATTCGATCCGGCACGGCAGCCGCTTGATCTGGATGTCCCCGGCACGACGCACCTCGCGCACCTCGATGACGAGATCCGAGCGCGGACGGGCGACGCAAAACAGCGCGATCCCGCGGCGCTTCTCGTCGTCGGTCAGCGTCGATGGCTGGTGCGCGCCGAAGTCGACGCTGCCGTCGAGAATCCTTCCCTTGCACGTCCCGCACGCACCGTTGCGGCAGCCGTACGGGATCATCAGGTCGGCGCGCATCGCGGCTTGCAGCACCGTTTCGTCCGGCTCGCAGCCGAACGTATGATCGCTCGGCCGTATGCTAATCTGCACCGTCATCGCCGTTCTTCATTCAAGTATGCGTTCCCGCGCCAACCGTCCTGATGCGCAAGCTCGCGGATGGATCGCCGGCATGCCCGACATGCCGGCCGCATGATGCAGCGGGTGTTGCTCATCGGCTGCGGAGACGTCGCACTGCGTGTCGCGCAGCGGCTGCGCCATCGCGCCCGGCTGATCGGTCTCACGCGCAACCGCGACGACGTGCGCAAGCTGCGGGCCAATGGCATCGTTCCGTTGGTGGGCGATCTCGACGATCGGCGCACGCTCGAGCGGCTGCGCACCGCGCCGTTCGCGGTGCTGCACCTTGCACCGCCGCCTTCGGACGGCCGGGACGACCCGCGCACGCGGCATCTGCTGGCCGCACTGGCGAGCGCGCGAATTATACCGCGGCACCTCGTGTACATCTCGACCTCGGGCGTGTACGGCGATTGCGCCGGCGCGCGCGTCGCTGAAACGCGGCCACGGCGCCCACATACACCCCGCGCACGGCGCCGCGTCGCCGCCGAAGATCGACTGCGCGCCTTTGCCGTGCGCAACGGTGTCGTGCTGTCGATACTCCGCGCACCCGGCATCTATGCGTCGACGCGGTTGCCGCTCGAGCGGCTGAAGCACGGCACGCCCGCACTTGCTCCTGACGACGACGTCTTCACGAATCACGTGCATGCCGACGATCTCGCGCGCGCCGTCGTCGCGGCACTCTATCGCGGGCGGCCGGGCCGCGCGTACAACGTCAGCGACGACAGCGACATGAAGATGGGCGCGTGGTTCGACACCGTCGCCGATGCATTCCACCTGCCGCGGCCGCCGCGCGTGAGCTGGGAGACGGCGGAGCGGCAGATTGCGCCCGCGCTGCTGTCGTTCATGAACGAGTCGCGGCGGCTGTCGAACGCACGGATGAAGCGAGAACTGCGGCTACGCCTGCTGCATCCGACGCCGCACGCGATGCTCGCGCAGGTCGCGCCGCGCGAGCTCACGCGGCAACTCGCGCTGCCGATCGGCGCGTGAGCCGCTGAGCCCATCGATGGATGCAATCCGCAGCGCGCCATCGCCGCGGCGCAAGCTGACGTTCGCCGAGCGCCTCGACGCATACGAACGGCTGATGCGGCTCGACAAGCCGATTGGCACGCTGCTGTTGTTGTGGCCGACGCTGTCGGCGCTTTGGTTCGCCACCGACGGTGCGCCGCGACTGTGGCTGGTGCTCGTGTTCTGCGTGGGCACGCTGGTGATGCGCTCGGCGGGCTGCGCGCTGAACGACTGGGCGGATCGCGATTTCGATGCGCACGTCGCGCGCACGGCACAGCGCCCGCTCGCCGCCGGCGTCATTGCGCCATGGGAAGCGCTGATGGTTGCCGCCATCGGCGCAATTGCCGCGCTCCTGCTCGTCGTCTTGACGAGTCGCGCAGCGATCCTGTGGTCGGGGCCGGCACTGGCAATCGCGATCGCCTATCCGTTCTTCAAGCGTTTCTTCGCCGTGCCGCAGGCATTTCTCGGCATCGCATTCTCGTTCGGGATTCCGATGGCGTATGCGGCGGCGCTCGACGCCGTGCCGCCGGTTGCGTGGGCGATGCTCACGGCAAACCTGTTCTGGGTCGTAGCCTACGATACCGAGTACGCGATGGTCGATCGCGCCGACGACGTGAAAATCGGCATCCGGACCTCGGCGCTGACGTTCGGACGCTACGACGTCGCCGCCGTTGCGCTGTGCTACGCGCTGTTTCTCGCCGGCATGGCGTGGATCGGCCGCTCTTACGCACTGCACGCCGTATATTTCATCGCCCTCGGCGTGGCACTCGCCCTTGCGGTTCATCACGTGTGGATAATTCGCCACCGCGACCCGGCCGCCTGCTTCCGCGCATTCCTCGGCAATCACTGGCTCGGTCTCGCCGTGTTCGCGGGTATCGCGCTCGACTATGGATTGATCGCCGGACGCTGGCCGCGCGCGTGGTGACCAAGGTGTCGCGCGCTGTCGCGCCGCGCCGCCGACGTGGCTTGCCTCCGGTTATCGCGCCGAATGCTCGCGTGCTGATCCTCGGCAGCTTTCCCAGCGAGGCATCGCTCGCCGCCGGCCAGTACTACGCCCATCCTCGCAATCATTTCTGGCCGATCCTCGGCGCCGTGCTGGACGAGTCGCTTGCCGACCTGGCATACGCCGACCGCCTGTCGCGGATTCGTGCGCGTGGCGTCGCGATCTGGGATACGATCGTTGCCTGCGAGCGTGCCGGCAGCCTCGATGCGGCCATTCGCAATGCGGAGCAGGGCGAGATCATCCGCATAAGACGGGTCGCGCGCGAATTGAAAGCGGTGTGCTTCAACGGCAACACCGCCGGTCGCGCCAGGCCCGCGTGGGCGGCCGCGGGGTACGCGACGCTCGTGTTGCCGTCGACGAGCCCGGCATACACGCGCCCCGTGGAGGAAAAGCTCGCCGCCTGGCGGGCGCTGCGCGAGTTCCTGGAGGAGCGTTGAAGCGCTGGTTGATCGCATGGCTTTGCGCCGGTCTCGCGTCGCACGCGCTTGCACGTCCCATCGACGTCCGCTTTCCGTCGCTCGACCGCGACGCGGCGGGCGCGGCCGTTTCGCTACAGGGCATGCTGCTGCTACCGCGCAGCGCGATGCCGCCCGGCGGCTATCCCGCAGTTATTGCATTGCACGGTTGCGGCGGCATGTATTCGATCCGCGACGGCCACGAGCAGGAACTCGCCGAACGGATGGCGCTACGCGCGCAAATGTATCTGCGCGAAGGTTATGCGGTGCTCTTCGCCGACAGCTTTCGCGCGCGCGGCATGCGCGAGATCTGCACGATCAAGCACGGCGAGCGGACCGTGACTGCGGCGAAGCGGCGGCTCGATGCGCTCGGCGCGCTCGGCTACCTCGCGGCGCGACCCGACATCGCGCGCGACCGCATTGCGCTGGTCGGGTGGTCGCACGGCGGCAGCGCGGTGCTGCAGGCGGTCAACACGCGCGACGCCGCCGTTTCCGGCTTTTTCGAAAGGCCCGGTGCGCCACCGTTCTTTCGCGCCGCCGTCGCGTTGTATCCGGGATGCGTGACGCCGCTCAAGGCAGGCGACCGCTATGCGCCGGGCGCGCCGACTCGCGTGCACATCGGCCTGCTCGACGACTGGACGCCCGCCGCCACGTGCGCCGAACTCGGCAACGCGATGGCAGCTCGCGACGAGGATCTGCTGGTGACGACTTATCCCGACAGCTATCATGCATTCGACTCGCCCACCGGATCCGTCGTTGTCCGGACCGACGTGCCCAACGGCGTCAATCCGGGGCGCGGCGTCCATGTGGGTCCGAATCCTGTTGCGCGCGACGCCGCGAATGCGAGCGTCCGTGCGTTCCTGCGGCAGCGCCTGGCGCCTGACGCTCATGCCAACCGATAAGCCTGACCCATGCCAAAAGCCGTTCGCTTAGCCCTTGCCTGCATTGTGCTCCTTGCGACGAATGCGCTCGTAGCGCAGCCGCTGCAGCCCGACATCATGGTCACGCGTGTGATCAACGCACCCGTCGCCGACGTGTGGAAGGCGTGGACGACGACCGACGGCATCGAGAGCTTCTTCGCGCCGAAGGCCGTCAAGGTCGTTCCCGAGCCGGGCGGCGCACTCGAGCTGTGGTTCGGCCTCGACATGCCGGAAGGATCGCGCGGTACCGAAGGTTGCCTTTTCCACAGCGTCGTGCCGCAGAAACAGCTCGTCTTCGAATGGAATGCGCCGCCGACGATCCCGACTATCCGCAAGCTGCGCACGCTCGTCTACCTGGACTTCACGCCTGTCGACGGCAACCGGACGTCGCTGACGCTGCGCAATTTCGGGTACGGCGAAGGCGACGAGTGGGCAAAGACCAAGGCGTACTTCGAAAAGGCGTGGCCGGCGGTGATGGCCAGTCTCGAGAAGCGGTTCGCGAAATCCTGACGCGGAGCCTGCAGATGGATCTCGGACTTGCCGGTCAGGTTGTCGTCGTCACCGGTGCGAGCAAGGGCATCGGCTTCGCGTGCGCTCAGGCATTCGCACGCGAAGGTGCGCGCGTCGCGCTCATTTCGCGCAGCCGGGCGAATCTCGACGCGGCGCTCGCGCGAATCACGGACGCGAAGCATCGCCCCGTCGCGTTCACGGCCGACCTCGTCGATGCCGCGCAGTCGGCACGCGTGATCGACGAGGTCGAGGCCGCGCTCGGGCCGATCGATGTGCTCGTGAATTCCGCGGGTGCCGCGAAGCGTTACGCGCCCGGCGATCTCACCGCGCAGGCGTGGCACGACGCGATGGACGCGAAGTTCTTCAGCTACATCCATCCGCTCGACATCGTCGTCAGGCGGATGGCGGCGCGCGGCCGCGGCAGCGTGATCAACATCGTCGGCGCCGGCGGCAAGACGGCGAATCCCGTGCACATTCCCGGCGGCGCCGCGAACGCCGCGCTGATGCTCGCCACCGCGGGCCTCGCCGCGGCGCATGGTCCGAAAGGCGTGCGAATCAACGCGATCAATCCCGGCGGCACGCTGACGGGCCGAGTGCAGCAGGGACTCGATGCCGAGGCCAAGATGACCGGGCTCGCCGCGGACGAGATCCTCAGGCAGCAACAGGCGCGGATACCGCTGCAGCGTCTTGGCACGCCGGAGGAGATCGCGCAGGTGGCGCTGTTCCTCGCGTCGGCGCAGGCCAGTTACGTGACGGGTGCGATCATTCCGATGGATGGTGGCGCGGCCGCCGTCATCTGACCCGAAGCGCGCATCCGCTACCGGGGCGCCGGCAGCGGTCCGCGCCCAAGCCATGCCGACAGCGCGCCGAGCGCCGCGGCGCCGGCAAGGATCGGCAGCGCGTGATCCCACGGCGCCTGCGGATCGGCGGCGCGGCCGCGGTCGAGCGCCCACCCGACGAGCGGCTGCAGGATGCCGGCACCCAGAAAGATGCCCGTATTGACGATCGCCGTCGCGATGCCCGAATGCTCGGCGCGATTGGCTTCCTTGGCGATCGTCCAGGACAGCGTGAAGCCGGGAATCAGCAGTCCCATCAGCAGGAACCAGGAAAGTGTCGCGGCGAGCGGCCACGCGACGTTCGCGACCAGTGGCAGCCACGCCAGTGCATAGAGCGCCGTGCATGCGCGCATCAGCGCCCGCCGATTCTTCAGGCGGTCCGACAGGATGCCGATCATCAGCGAGCCGGCGGCAACGCCGAGCAGCAGGACGCTCGCGTGCTGCGCCGCCTGCACGCGCGTCATGCGATGCGCTTCCTGCAGATAAGGCACGGCCCACAATCCGGCGAACGCCAGAAAACTCCCACCCACGCCGAAGTTGACGAAGAAGCCCGGCCACGTCGCACGGTGCAGCAGCACGGCACGCAACGCGCGCGACCAGTGGATCGATGCGGCGGGTGCAACCGTTCGCACTTCGTCGAAGCCGAGGTCACCGGGCCGGTCGCGCACGCGCCACCACGCGGCGATCGCCAGCGCAATCGACAGCCCGCCCAGTGCGACGAACACCGAGCGCCACGATACTTGCGCGACGATCCATGCGAGCGGCGCGCCGGCGATCACGGCGCCGAGATTGCCGGCGAACATCGTCACGCCGACGACGGTAGCGAAGCGGTTGGCAGGAAACCACAGCGCGCAGATCTTCAGGATCGAGATGAAAGCGACCGACACGCCGATACCCACGAGCGTGCGCCCGATGGCGGCGATCTCCCACGCGGGTGCCACGCCGAAGATCAGTGACCCGACCCCGGCGATCAGCGAGCCGGCCGCGAGAATCCGGCGCGGTCCGAGCGTGTCGGCGAGCACGCCGACCGGCACCTGCAGCAGCGTGTAGACGTAGAAGTAGGTCGCCGCGAGTGTGCCGAGCACGGTGGCACTGATGTCGAACGCCCGGGTGAGCTCCGACGCGATCGCGGCGGGCGCTGTCCGGTGGAAGAACGACAGCACATAGCCTGCGAGCGCGATGCCGAACACGGCACGCCGCGCAACGACGAAGCGCACATTGTCGGCTGCGACACCGGCGGCGGTCATCGGGATCGGGCGCTCGCTGTAGTGTGCGCGAACGAACGACCGTGCGCGCGAGGCCGCTTATGATGCGCCACCAGGCACCTTCCACTCCGACGATATGAGCTATCGCGACCTGCGCGACTTCATCGCGCAACTCGAGGCCGACGGCGATCTCGCGCGCGTCGCCGCGGCGGTCGACCCCAAGCTCGAGATGACGGCCCTGTGCGATCGCGCGTTGCGCGCAGGAGGACCCGCGCTGCTGTTCGAGAATCCGTCCGGCGATTTCGTTGCACCAGCCGGCGGGACGATACCCGTGCTCGGCAACCTGTTCGGCACACCGCAGCGCGTGGCGAAGGCGATGGGTGCGGACCCGCGCGATTGGCAGGCGAACCTGCGCGACATCGGACGCCTGCTCGGCTTCCTGAAGGAGCCCGAGCCGCCGCAGAGCCTCATCGACGCCTGGCGCACGACGCGGCCCGTGCTGATGAAGGTCCTCGACATGGCGCCGAAGGTTCGCACGTCGGCGCCGTGTCACGACGTCGTGTGGGAGGGTGCGGCCGTCGATCTCGCGCGGCTTCCCATCCAGACGTGCTGGCCCGACGACGCCGGGCCGCTGATCACGTGGGGATTGACGGTGACGCGCGGTCCGCACAAGAAGCGGCAGAACCTCGGCATCTACCGCCAGCAGGTGATTGCACGCAACCGCGTCATCATGCGCTGGCTCACGCATCGTGGCGGCGCACTGGATTTCCGCGATCATGCGCTCGCACATCCGGGAACGCCGTTCCCGATTGCCGTCGCGCTCGGCGCCGATCCCGCGACGATCCTCGGTGCCGTCACGCCCGTGCCGGACACGCTGTCCGAGTACCAGTTTGCCGGCCTGCTGCGCGGCAGCCGCACCGAGATCGTCAAGTGCCTGACGCACGACCTGCAGGTGCCGGCGTCGGCGGAGATCGTGCTCGAAGGCTTCCTGCGGCCCGATGCGAACGACCCGACCGGCTATGAAACGGCGCAGGAAGGGCCGTTCGGCGATCACACGGGTTATTACAACGAGGTCGAGCGCTTTCCGGTGCTGACGATCGAGCGCATCACGCTGCGGCGCGATCCGATCTACCACTCGACCTACACGGGCAAGCCGCCGGACGAGCCCGCGATGCTTGGCGTGGCGCTGAACGAAGTGTTCGTCCCGCTCCTGCAGCGCCAGTATCCGGAGATCACCGACTTCTACCTGCCGCCGGAAGGGTGCAGCTATCGGCTTGCCGTCGTGTCGATGAAAAAGCAGTACGCCGGGCATGCGAAGCGCGTGATGTTCGGCATCTGGAGCTTCCTGCGTCAGTTCATGTACACGAAGATGATCATCGTCACCGACGACGACGTGGACATCCGCGAATGGAAGGAAGTCGTCTGGGCACTGACCACGCGTGTCGACCCGGCGCGCGATACGCTGATCGTGTCCAACACGCCGATCGACTATCTCGACTTCGCGTCGCCGGTCGCTGGACTCGGCAGCAAGATCGGCATCGACGCGACCAACAAATGGCCTGGGGAAACGTCGCGCGAATGGGGCCGGCCCATCGCGATGGATCCGGCAGTCGCAGCCCGCGTCGAAGCGATCTGGCAATCGCTGCGGATCTGATCTGCCACGCGACACCGGGATCGGTTGGCAGCCAGCGCTCCATGGGCACGCCGTAGTTGAACGCGAAGGACTCGAGCTGGCGCCGCGTCAACGGCCGCCCGGACTCGAATGGGCGACGCACGTCCCGGACTTCGATGCGGGTGACGACATGCTCGCCTCCGTGCGCAATGCGCGCCGCGTCCGCGACGATCGGCCAATTAATTCGCTTCCAAGGTGGCGCTGGGCTGGCTCGCGAACCGATCGGAAAAACCCACGCTGCCTCCGTCGTCGAAAACAGATGACGGACCAGCCGGTTCTGCATCGCTTGCTGGTCGTACGTGGGGCTTTCGTCGCGCGCGAGGAAGACCGGCAGCCCTTCATCCTTCAGCGCCCGCAGAATGTCCGGCGTCGCGTCGACCGATGCGTGATCGGGACGATCGCGATGCCGTCCAGCAACACGAGGTTATGCCGGACGAACGCCTCGACGATGTCGGCTTCGTTGCGAACCGTGCGCGGCACCGAGCAGCCGCAAGACGTGGGGTCGCTCAGCGCCGGTTTATCAGCATGCCGACCAGGAAGCCCGCGACCGCGGCAGCGCCGATCGCAGACCATGGGTTGTCGTGCACGTAATCGTCGGTGACGCGCGCGGCGGCGCGTGCGCGATCGGTCGCTTCGCCTTCCAGTTCCTGCAGCCGCAGCTTGGCGGCGAGCAGCTTGGCCTCGACCTGCGCGCGGAGATCCTTGGCGCGCTCGCCGGTCTCGTTGCCGGCGCGCTTCAGCAGATCCTCGGCGTCGCTCAGCATCGTCGAAAAGTCATCGAGCAGCGTTTCGCGGGACAGGTTCATCGTCGACTCCTTCGGTGAGGGAAGTTCGATGGGACGGCATCGCGAAGCGCCAGTGCCATCGCCGGCTCGGATTATAGCGGCGAGTCGCTTGCGCGGCGCCGCGAACCATGCTGTCATCGCGCTGTTCACGCAAACCGCGACAACCACGACGGGCGCCATGACGAAACTTCACCTGCCTGCACTGGATCCCACCACGGTCGACGAGAGACGGGGATCCGGATATCCGGAGCCCTTCCGGTCGCGGATGGGCGATCGCACGAAGCGCCGTCTCGGGGACGCGTGCGGGTTGACGCGATTCGGCGTCAATCTCGTGACGCTGCCGCCGGACGGCCAATCCGCGCTGCGGCACTGGCATACGCTCGAGGACGAGTTCATCTACGTGCTCGAAGGCGAGTTGACGCTCGTCACCGACGCCGGCGAGCAGACGCTTCACGCCGGCGATTGCGCGGGCTATCCGGCCGGCAAGGCGGATGGGCATCATCTCGTCAACCGCAGCGGCGCGCCGGCAAGCTATCTCGAAGTCGGCAATCGCGAAGAAGCCGATACTGCGCACTATCCCGACGACGACATCCAGTATTCGGACAGTGGCGACGCGTACCAGCACAAGGATGGCCGGCCGTATTGACGCGCAGCTCGCGCGGTCTTGGCCGGTGCGGCAACATCGGTGAACGCCGGGCGTCGATCGCGATGGGCGCACCGGCCTTGAACGCGCGGCCCGGCCCCCCATCTATCCGCCTGAAATCGAATGCCGCCGCGTCACGGGTTTCAGGCGGAGTGCGTCCCGCTGGTTCGGCGGGGCTTTGTTGACGGCAACGGGAGACTTCGATGGCTGATTACCAAGCAGTGCCGACGGGCTCGTCCACGCAGGATTCGTCGCGGCAGCCGCCGGTTACGGCCACGCTGGTGGTTTACCTGCTTTTCGGCCTCGCCGCGATCGGCGGCATCGTCGGTCACGGCATGCTGGTCGGCGCGCCGCTGCTGACGATCATCGGCGTCATCGCCGTCATCGTCGCGTACATCACCCGCAGCAATGCGGAGGGAACGTGGACGGCGTCACACCTGTCGTGGCTGATCGGGACGTTCTGGTGGTCGTTCCTATGGAACTGCCTCGGCTGGGTGCTCGCGGTCACGCTGATCGGCCTGCCGGTGGCGCTCGCAATCTGGGTCGCGACGACGATCTGGGTCATCTACCGCGTCATCCGCGGCTACCTGTACTTCCACGACAGCAAGCCTATCCCCGCCGTCTGAGGGTTGTCGAACGGCGGCACGCTGATCGCGCTGGATGCCGCCCGCGATCAGCGTTGCAGCGCCGGATCCCACGTCGCGCCGCGCTGGAACACCCATTGGACGAGATAGTCGAGCGCCGGCCCGGCGCGCGCCGCATTGCGGTCGTTGACGATCGCGACCACGGTGAAGCGGCGTCCTGACGTTTCGATGACATAGCCCGCAAGCGCGCGCACGCCTTCGAGCGAGCCGGTCTTCAGCAGCGCCTGGCCGCCGACGGTGCCGTTCTGGAATCGTCGCTCGACGGTGCCGTCGACCGCGGCGACGGCGAGCGAACTCACGAACTCCTCGCGGACCTTGCTCGCGTTCGCCGCGAGCAACAACCGGTTCAGTCCGTCGGCGGTATTGCGTTCCTGCCGCGACAGACCGGACCCGTTCTCGAGCACGAGGCCCGGCATCGCAAGCTTGCGTGCGGCAAGCCAGCGCTTGACGACGTCGGTGGCTCTGGCGGTCGTCGCCGGACTCGCGGACGCCGTCGTCGCGAGCGTCAGGAAGATCTGCCGCGCCATCACGTTGTTGGACAGCTTGTTGACATCGCGGACGATGTCGTAGAGCGGCGGCGATTCGAGCACGGCGAACGGCGGGCCCGCCGGTGCCGCCCGCTCCTTGACGCCGCCTGCGAAGCGTCCGCCTGCCGCGCGGAAGTACGTCTCGAACATCGCGCGGACGTAATGCGGGTGATCGAGCATGGAGATCCACCACTCGCGCTCGCCGCAGGCGCGCGGATAGGTGCCGCCGAACGAGATCGCGCCACGATCGCCGCGATCGTCGATCGCGGGCGCGGCGCGCAGCCGCCAGTCGTCGCACGCTTCGCCGGCGAGCACCGGCGCCGCGCCGAGCGTCACGTCGGCGAGCGGCGGGTCGGCGCGCACGACCACGACCGACCCCGTCGCATCGGGTGCAAGTGTGAGCCGCAGCGACTTGAAGTTGACGAGCAATGCGTCCGGCCCGACGTTGTACGGTTTCAGCGGGTCGTGATCGAACGCCGCCGGGTCGTAGGGGACGAGCGCGAAACGGCTGCGATCGAGCACCAGGTCACCGTCGACGGCAACGAGTCCCTTCGCGCGCAGTTGCGCGATGAACGATTGCCATTGCTCGACGGTTATCTTCGGATCGCCGTAGCCTTTCAGAATCAGGTCGCCGTGCAACACGCCGTCCACCAGCGGACCGCCGAGATAGGCCTCGGTCTTCCAGCGGTAGTCGGGCCCGAGCAGGTCGAGGGCTGCGAACGTCGTGACGAGCTTCATCACCGAAGCCGGATTGCGCGGTCGCGCGGCGTCGTGCTCGAACAGCGGTCGCGCCTTCGTCGTTTCCTGCACGACGATGCCGACGTGGTTCAGCGGGATGCCGGCGTCGAGGAACGCGCGGCCCACCTCGCGCGGCAGCTTGCCGTGCGCGACAGGCGCCGACAGCGCGAGCGCCAGCGCGATGACGCCAGCGCGCGAGCCGCGCCCGCCGCGGGCCGGCGCGGCGTCACGCATCAGCATTCATCGAGGATCGCCAGCGTGCGCTCGACGAGCAGCGCGAACTCGGCATCTGTGACGACATAGGGCGGCATGAAATAGACGGTCTTCCCGATTGGTCGCAACAGTAGTTCTGCTGCTGCAGCGCGCGCGGCGAACCACGCGGGGAAGCCGGGGCGCTCGCTTAGCGCATCGAATGCGATGATCATTCCACGCTGGCGCAGGTTGCGCACGCGCGAGTGAGTCGACAGCGGAGCCGCGATGTTGCGCCATCGCGACGCCGTCGCGCGGTTCGCGACGATGACGTCGTCGTCGCGGAAGATGTCGAGGACAGCCAGCGCCGCGCGGCACGCCAGCGCGTTGCCGGTGTACGAGTGCGAGTGCAGGAATCCGCGCGCGACGTCGTCGTCGTAGAACGCATCGAACACCGTGTCAGTGGCCAGCACGCACGACAGCGGCAGGTAGCCGCCCGTGATGCCCTTGGACAGGCACAGCAGGTCCGGCGTGATCGCCGCCTGCTCGCATGCGAACATCGTGCCGGTGCGGCCGAAGCCGGTCATGATCTCGTCGGCGATCAGGTGCACGTCGTATCTGCGCGTCAGTTCGCGCGCGCGGTGGAGATAGTGGCTGTCGTACATCGCCATGCCGCCGGCACCCTGGATCAGCGGCTCGACGATCAGCGCGGCCGTCGTCGCGCCTTCAGTGCGAAGATAGGCTTCCAGTGCGTCGAGCGCGTCGTCGACGGCACGCTCCGGCGAGCGGGCATCGACGGCGTCCCGCAACGCCGGAGACGGCAGCACCGGGTTGTCGCGCAGCAGCGGCCCGTAGGGCGCGCGAAACAGCGCGACGTCGGTGACGCCGAGTGCGCCGACCGTCTCACCGTGATAGCCCCCGGTGAGCCGCACGTAGCGGGACTTGTCGCGCGCGCCGCGCTGCTGCCAGTAATGGAAGCTCATCTTCAGCGCGATCTCGGCGGCGGACGCGCCGTCGGATGCGTAGAACGCGTGACCGAGGCCCGCGGGCGCGAGCGCTGCGAGCCGCTCGGACAACTCGATCACCGGCGCGTGCGTGAAGCCGGCCAGCATCACGTGCGCGAAATCGCCGAGCTGTGCCGTGAGCGCTGCGTTGACGCGCGGGTTCGCGTGGCCGAACAGGTTGACCCACCACGAACTGATCGCGTCGAGATAGCGGTTGCCGCGATGATCGTAAAGCCACGCACCGTGCGCCCGCGCAATCGGCACCGGCGGCATGCGCTCATGCAGCTTCATCTGCGTGCACGGGTGCCAGACGGCGGCGCGGCTTCGCGCCTGCCACTGCGCATACGCGTCGTTCATCGCCGGACCAGGTCGCGCATTCGCTGCACGGCGGCGACGAGCTCGCGCGTGATCCCAGGCTCGCGCACCGAGTGGCCGGCATCGGGCACGACAACGTATTCAGCACCCGGCCACGCGCGTGCCAGCGCATCGGCGGCAACCGGTGGACAGATGATGTCGTAGCGCCCCTGGACGATCGAGCATGGCAGATGGCGGATCCGCGCCACGTTGGCGAGCACCGCATCGGCCTCGAGGAACGCGTTGTGGACGAAGTAGTGCGCCTCGATCCGCGCGATCGCGAGCGCGCCGCCGTCGCCTTCGAGCCGGCCATTGCCGTTTGCCTTTGGCAGGAGCGTCGAGCATTGCGCCTCGTAGCGATCCCAAGCCTTTGCGGCCGGTGCGTGGATTGCGCGGTCCGCGTCCGTCAGCCGCCGATAATAGTTGCCGAGCAGGTCCGCGCGCTCGCCCGGCGGAAGAAAGTGGGTGAACGCGCGCCACGCCTCGGGAAACACGCGCGCCATGCCGTGCAGGAACCAGTCGATCTCGTCGCGTGTCGCCAGGAATATGCCGCGCAGCACGAGGCCGAGCACGCGATTCGGGTGCGCCTGCGCATACAGCAGTGCGAGCGTCGAACCCCACGACCCGCCGAACAGTAGCCACTTGTCGATGCCGAGATGCCTGCGCAACCGCTCGATGTCGTCGATCAGGTGCGCCGTCGTGTTGTCCTTGAGCTCCGCCGCCGGCGTCGAGCGTCCGGCGCCACGCTGGTCGTAGAGCACGATCCGCCAGAACGCCGGGTCGTAGAACCGGCGATGATGGGGCAGGCTGCCGCCGCCGGGTCCGCCGTGGATGAACAGGAGCGGAACGCCGTCGGCGGCGCCGCACTCCTCCCAGTACATTTTGTGCAGCGCATCGACCGCGAGCATTCCCGTCGCGCGCGGCGTGCTCTCGGGATAAAGCGTCGGTTCGGGATCGTGGCTAGGCGTCGAATCGTTCATCGGGCGCAACGGTGCGTGACGCCGTATCATCGCACTTCATGACCGCGAGCCTGCGCACCCGTCTTACACCTGCCGCCTGCCTGCCGGCCGATGCGCGCGACGCAATGTTGATCGGCAGGCTGTGGGTGCCCACACTCGCCGGTCCGGTGCTCGTCCGCGTCGATGGCGACGACCTGATCGACCTCACGGCGATTGCCCCGACGGCCACCGAGCTCTTCGAGCGCGCCGGTGCGCCGGCCGAGATTCGCGCCCGCTCGCTGCCGCGGATCGGCACGCTGGCCGCGGCCCTCGCCAACGCGTCCGCCGAGGATCGCAACCTCTCGGCACCGTGGCTGCTGGCGCCATGCGACTTGCAGGCCATCAAGGCAGCGGGTGTCACGTTCGTCGCGAGCATGCTGGAGCGGGTCATCGAGGAGCAGACGCGCGGTGACCCGGCGAAGGCGGAAGGCGTGCGGCGCAAGATCACGGGCATCATCGGCGACAACCTGCGCAGCGTCGAGCCAGGCTCGCCGGCGGCCGCGCGCGTCAAGGAGGTGCTGCTCGCCGAGGGCTTGTGGTCGCAGTACCTGGAAGTGGGGATCGGACCGGACGCCGAGATCTTCACGAAGTCGCAGCCGATGTCCGCCGTGGGCGCGGGCGCCGACATCGGCATCCACCGCCGATCGACGTGGAACAACCCTGAGCCGGAGATCGTGCTCGCCGTCAATTCCCGCGGCGAGACCGTTGGCGCCACGCTCGGCAACGACGTCAACCTGCGCGACTTCGAGGGCCGCAGCGCGCTGCTGCTCGGCAAGGCCAAGGATAACAACGCGTCGTGCGCGATAGGCCCGTTCGTGCGGCTCTTCGACGCATCGTTCACGATCGACACGGTGCGCGCCGCCGAGATCGCGCTGACCGTCGACGGCCCGGACGGCTTCGAGCTGCACGGTTCGAGCTCGATCGGCGAGATCAGCCGCGACCCGCTCGATCTCGTCAGCCAGGCGATCGGGCCGAACCATCAATACCCGGACGGCCTGATGCTGTTCCTGGGCACGATGTTCGCGCCGACGCAGGACCGCCACGGACCGGGCCTCGGCTTCACGCACGAGGTCGGCGACGTCGTGACGATCGCCACGCCGTCGCTGGGCGCGCTCGCGAATCGCGTCAACTACGCCGATGCGATCGCGCCTTGGACGTTCGGCGCCGGCGCGTTGATGCGCAACCTCGTCGCGCGGCGCGCGAGGTAGGCCTCGCCGCGCAAGGCTACACCTGGAGCGCGCGCACGTGCTGCGACAGGAAGAGCCGCGGTCCAACGCAGGAACAAGGCCGGAGGGCTCGTGATATGGAAGCTGCAGAAACCCGGCTTCTCGAAGAGTGGAAGGCGAATCTCGATCTGTTGAAGTTCTACGAGACGCTGAAACAGCATCGGTTCAGCCATTTCCTCACGATCCAGACGGCATTCCTCGCCATTTTCGGCTTGCTGGCCAAGGAAGCGATCGGCGTGTTCTCGCTCGTGGCCATTGCCGCACTCGTCGTCGTCCCCGTGGCCCCGCTGTTCATCTCCTACTATTTCGTGCGGCTGGACGAACGCGGGCGTGCCTTCGTCGATACGGCCAATACGCGGCTGTTGCTGATCGAGGAGGAATGGAAGGAGCTGTATCCGCACAATCACTTCTCGACGTATCGGCAGCAATTCTCGCTGCTGTCCCGTCGCGACGCGGACGTTACGCAGACCTATCTCGGCGCGCGAAGGCTCAATGGAGACCCTTACGCCGATCTCGTGAAATCGAAGTCGGCGCACGCGTCCGAAGCCGCGATCCTGCAACTGTTCTGGTGGTTGTGGATCGTGCTCTTCAGTGCGATGCTGATCCACTTGGGGTGGCACCTGGCGCACCCCGAGTGGCGTCCCTCTTAGTAGCGATGGGCAGACGTCGGGCTACGCCGATGGCCGGCGTCCCCTGAACGGCACGACGCGCTGGCGCTGCTCCCCCAACCCCTGGATTCCCAGCGTGACGATGTCGCCGGGCTTCAGCCATACCGGCGGCTTCATGCCGAGTGCCACGCCGGGCGGCGTGCCCGTGGTGATCACGTCGCCGGGCAGCAGCGTCATGTAGCGCGAGACGTCGGCTACGACCTGCGCGACGTTGAAGATCATCGTTCGCGTGTTGCCCGTCTGCCGCCGCTCGCCATTGACATCGAGCCACATGTCGAGGTTCTGCGGATCCTTCACTTCGTCGCTCGTAACCAGATACGGTCCGAGCGGACCGAACGTGTCGCAGCCCTTGCCCTTGCTCCACTGGCTGGCGCTGCGCTTCAACTGGAACTCGCGCTCGGACACGTCGTTGATCACGCAGTAGCCGGCGACGTAGCGCAGCGCGTCCTTCACCGCAATATAGCGCGCCGTGCGGCCGATGACGACGCCGAGCTCGACTTCCCAGTCGAGCTGCGTCGACTCGAGCGGCTGCATGATGTTGTCGTTCGCACCGACGATGCACGTCGGCGACTTGAAGAACACGACCGGATATTCGGGAATCGGCGAGCCCGTCTCTTTCGCGTGGTCGGAGAAATTGAGTCCGATCGCGACGAACTTGGACGGCGTGGCGACACAGGGTCCGAGCCGCGGGCGACCCTTGACGGCCGGCAGCCGGCGCACGTCGAGCTTGCGCAGGCTGGACAGCGATGCGGGCGCCAGCGCTTCGCCGTTGATGTCGTCGACCTTCCGCGACAGGTCGCGCAGAACGCCGTCGGCGTCGATCATGCCCGGCTTTTCGCGGCCGGGCGGTCCATAACGTACGAGCTTCATTCGACTTCCTTTCCTGATTGTTCGGTGCGGGTGGAAACGAGCAGCAGCGCGGCCGGTGAGAACCTCCGGCCGCCGGTTCAGATGGTCATGCCGCCATCGCACGAATAGATGTTGCCGGTGACGAACGCGGCTTCGTCCGACGCCAGGAACACGACCATCGGCGCGATTTCCTCGGGCTTGGCCAGCCGCCCCATCGGCTGGCGCGCGATGAACATCTTGCGGGCCTCGACCGGGTCGTCGAACGCGTCGATCCGTTGCGCGAGCGACGGCGTGTCGACGGTTCCCGGCGCGATCCCGTTGCAGCGGATGCCGCGCTGGACGTAGTCGGCGGCGACGGCCTTCGTCAAGCCGACGACCGCGGCCTTCGACGCGCCGTAGACGAACCGGTTGGGCAGGCCTTTGATCGAGCCGGCAATCGATGCCATGTTGACGATGGAGGCACCCTGTCCGGTCGATTCGCGGTGCGCGAGCATCTTCGGCAGCGCGGCACGGATCGCCACGTACATCGCACGCACGTTCAGGTTGAAGCTCGCATCCCAGTCCTCTGGCGAGCAGTCGAGGATCGTGCCGTGGTGGACATAGCCGGCGCAATTGAACATCACCTGCAGCGGGGGCAACTCGCCGATCAGGGCGGCAACCGCCGCGTCGTCGAGAACGTCGAGCCTGCGCGCGGTCACATTGCTCACACCTTGCATCTTCGCGACGAGCGCTTCGCTGACGTCGGTGGCGATCACGTGCGCGCCCTCGCTCGCCATCGCGAGCGCCGTTGCATGGCCGATGCCCTGGCCGGCAGCAGTGATGAGTGCGGTCTTGCCTTCGAGACGGCCAGCCATAGTGGAACCCCGGCGCGAAACGGCGGATTCTACGCCATGGGGAGCCGGCCTTGCGTGCGGTCGGGTCTCGCGCGCCCGTCGTTGCGGCGTTGCCGCGTCAGCTGTAGGCGGCGGCCGATCCGTGCATGAACGTGTCGACGAAGAATGCGAACGCGATACGCCACGCCGCCTCGGCGGCCGCCGGGTGGTAGCTGTCACGGTCGGAGGTCGCGAACGCGTGCGGCGCGTCGGGCAGCACTGCCAGCGTATAGCGCTTGTTCGCGTCCGACAGCGCCTTCGCGACCCGCGCATGCTCGTCGCTCGCGATCGACGCATCCTGCGCGCCGTAGATCAGTAGTTGGGGTGCGGACAGGTCGTCGATCCGGTCGAGCAGCGGCTTGCGCTTGCCGCGCGCCACCGCTGGCGCGATGCCTCCGCCGTAGAAGGACACGGACGCCGCGAGCCTTCTCCCGTGCACCGCATTGGCGAGGAACGCAAGCCGTCCGCCCATGCAGAAGCCAATCACCGCGAGGCGGCCGTCGCGCGCACCCTGTGCAACGAGCACGTCGAGCGCCGCCCCCACCTCGCGCATCGCGACGTCGTCGTCCACTTCGTTGAGGCGCGCGATCGCGCGCTCGCGATCGGCATAATCGAACGTGTCGCCGTGGTAGACGTCCGGAGCGAGCGCCATGTACCCGGCGCGTGCGAAGCGCTCGCACACGCTCTTGACGAACGCGTTCAGGCCGAACGCTTCCATGATGACGACGACGCCGATACCGGGGACGCCGCTCGGCTTCGCGAGATAACCCGAGACGCCCGAGCCGACCGACAGAAATTCCGTGTGGAGCGCAGGGGGAGCCATCGTGTGCCTCGCCGATCGGCGGTGTTGCGATGCTGTACAGGATGCGACTGCTGTACAGGATGCGACGCCTGCGGCCGGTACGCAAGGGCCGTGCGCTGGCCAGGGCGCGGCGACCGGCGACCTGTTGCGCGCATGCCGCGGGTCGCGCTCACGGCCCAAACGCCGGTGCTAGACTCGTGTTCCGGATATCGGAACGGGGAATTGCGTGGGCGGACGCGCGACTGCAGCCGGCAAGCGGACGAAGGCGCGGCTGTCGTCGGTCGCCAACGCGATGCGGCTCGTCAGGGCATTTTCGGACGACGAGTACGAGATCGGCATCAGCAACCTCGCGCGTCGCCTGGCGCTGCCGAAGAGCACCGTTCACCGGCTGGCGACGACGCTCGTCGACGCCGAGTTCCTCGAGCAGAATCCCGAGACAGGCGGCTACCGCCTCGGGCTCGCGCTGTTCGACCTTGGCATGCTGGTGCGGCGCAAGATGAGCGTCGTCACCGAAGCGCGGCCCTACCTGCGCGCGCTGATGGAGCGTACCGGCGAATCGGTTCACCTGACGGTCCTCGACCACGCGAGCGTCCTGTACGTCAACAACATCGCGAGCCCGCAGGCGATCAGGATGCAATCCAACCTGGGCGCGCGCGTACCGGCTCACTGCTGCAGCGAGGGCAAGGCGTTGCTCGCCTTCGAGCCTTCCGCGACGGTCGAAAGCGTGATCGCAGCGGGGCTTCCGGCGCGAACGCCGAAGACGATCGTCAAGCCGCAGCGGCTGCGCGACGAGCTTGCGCAGGTACGCGGGCGTGGCTACGCGCTCGACGACGAGGAGCTCGAAATCGGGCTGCGTGCCGCCGCGGCACCGATCCGCGACCATCGCGGCGATGTCATCGCCGCCGTCAGCATCGCGGGTCCGGTGCAGCGCGTCAGCAAGAAGGCGTTGCAGCGGTTCGCGGCCGAAGCCGTTGCGACGGGCCGCACGATCTCGCAGCGCCTCGGCTACCACGCGGGACGGGCCTCCGAGACCCTCGACGGCTCCCGGATCTGACGGTTGCCCGCCGCGGCGACCCGTACGGCGGTGCGCTCGACGCCGATTCCCGCGGAATGGCTGCAGGGACTCGTCGTCGGCGCGAGCGTGCTCGTTGTCGTCTACCTCGCGCTGGTGCCGCTCGCGTTCCTGCTCTGGCAAAGCGTGCACGCGCAGGTTGCGGCGGGAACGGTGGCACCGTTGTCGCTCGACAACTTCCGCAACGTCTACGCGAGGACGGGAACCGGCCGGCTCGTCGCCGATTCGCTGCGCTTTGCGATCGGGTCGTCGCTGATCGCGTTCGGAATCGGCACGTTGCTCGCGTGGACGAACGAGCGGACCAACGCGCCGTTCAAGCGCGTGTTCTTCGCAGTGTCGATCGTGCCTCTGATCATTCCCGGCGTGCTGTTCGTCATTGCGTGGATGCTGCTGGGCAGTCCGAAAATCGGTCTCATCAACGTGGCGTTGCAGGCACTGTTCGCAACCGACTTCGTGTTCGTCAACGTCTATTCGCTGCCGGGCATGGCGTTCGTCGACGGGCTGCACTACGCGCCGCTGGCATTCCTGATGATGTCGGCCGCGTTCCGCGCAATGGACCCGGCGCTCGAGGAGGCGGCGCTGATGAGCGGCGCGAGCGTTGCATCCGTCGCGTGGCGGATCACGTTGCGGCTGTCGTGGCCCGCCGCGTTCGCGACGCTGCTGATCCTGTTCGTTCGCGCGCTCGAGTCGTTCGAGGCGCCGGCGCTGCTCGGCTTGCCGGCCGGAATCCAGGTGTTCACGTCGGCCATCTATTCCGCGATTCACCGGTATCCCGCCGACATCGGCCTCGCGTCGGCCTATGGCGTGTCCTTGCTGGCGATAGCGGCCGCCGGATTGTGGCTGCAGTCGAGGATCACGGCGCGCGGCGCGCGGCATGCGACAGTGACCGGCCGGGGATTCCGGCCACGCCCCATAGATCTTGGCCGCTGGCGCATGCCGGTTGCCGCGATCTTCGTCACGTATCTGCTGCTGATCGTCGGCCTGCCGTCTCTCGTACTGCTGTGGTCGTCGTTTCAGAAGTTCTACGCGGTGCCCTCGCTCGACGCCGTGCGCACGCTGACGCTGGATCCGTATCGCTTCGTGCTCGCGTTCCCGTCGATCGCGCGTGCGACGCTGAACAGCATCGCGCTCGCCGTCGCGACGGCCACGGCGATCATGCTCGTCACGTCGGTCACCTGCTGGATCGTCGTCAAGTCGCGGGCACGCGGCCGCAGCGCGCTCGATGTCGTGTCGTCGATCCCGATCGTGTTCCCGGGCCTCGTGCTCGGGCTTGCGATCATGATCTTCTACCTACACGTCGACGTCGGCATCTACGGAACGCTGTGGATCCTCTTCGTCGCGTACGTGACGCGCTTCCTGCCTTACGGCATCCGCTACAACTCGGCATCGATGCTCGCGATCCACCGGGAGCTCGAGGAATCAGCGGCGATGAGCGGCGCATCGTGGTGGCAGACGTTCCGCAGGATCGTCCTGCCGCTGCTCCGGCCCGGGCTTGTCGCCGGATGGATCTACATCGCGATCGTTTCGGTTCGCGAGCTGTCGAGCTCGATCCTGCTGTACGGCCCGGGGACGGAGGTGTTGTCGGTCGTGATCTGGGAACTGTGGGAGAACGGCCAGTATGTCGAGCTGTCCGCGCTCGGCGTGTTGATGATCGTCGCGCTGTCGCTGCTGGTGATGGTCGCGCAGCGGCTCGGCGGACGGTTGGGCGTGCGAATCGCATGATGCGCACGTGCGCCGGCCGCGCTCGACGGCGCCAGGGCGGTTGCCGGCATCGGCGCGATATCCCATGCTGAGCGTGCGCGCTCTGTCGACGGACTACACGGACGGGCGCGGCGCGAACGTTCGCGCGGTGCAGGAACTCGCGTTCGACGTCCAGCCAGGGAAGTTCTTCACGCTGCTTGGGCCGAGCGGGTGCGGCAAGACGACGACCTTGCGCTCGATCGCCGGCCTCGAGCGTCCGCGCGAAGGCGAAATCAGCGTCGAATCGACGGTCGTGTTTTCGGCGGCTTACGGCGTGTTCGTTCCGGCCAACCGGCGCGGGTTCGGGATGGTGTTCCAGTCGTACGCGATCTGGCCGCACATGAACGTGTATCAGAACGTGGCCTTTCCGCTGGTAGCCGGTCGCCGTCGGATACCGAAGGACGAAATCCGCGCGCGCGTGCTGCGAGTGCTCGACACGGTGGCTCTCGACGACGTGGCGACGCGCGACGCGACGACCCTGTCGGGCGGCCAGCAGCAGCGCCTGGCGCTCGCGCGGGCGCTGGTTCTCGAACCGAAGCTCCTGCTGCTCGACGAACCGCTGTCCAACCTGGATGCGAAGCTGCGTGAGCGGATGCGCTTCGAGCTCAAGCGGCTGCAGCGTGAACTGCGCGTGACGACCGTCTACGTCACCCACGACCAGAGCGAGGCGCTGGCACTGTCGCACGAGATCGGCGTGATGAAGGACGGTCGCCTGGTGCAGGTCGGATCGCCACGGACGATCTACGGGCGTCCGGCCAATCCGTTCGTCGCCGATTTCGTCGGCACGACCAATTTCATCCGCGGCGCCGTCACGTCCGTGCAATCCGGTTCGTCGACGCTCGTTGTCGCAAGCGAGATCGGTTCCGTCACGGCGCTGGCAACCGAGCCGCTGCACGCGGGAGCGGATGTCGTGCTCACCGTGCGTCCGGAAGATGTCGAGCTGTCCGAAACGGCGGCGTTGGGTGTCAACACGTGGCGCGCGACCGTCGACCAGAAGGTGTTCCTCGGCGAAGCGATCGACTTTCGCGTGCGCATCGGCGAACGGCTGCTGCTGGCTCGCACGCATCCGCGGCTATCGACGCGGATCGGGCACCCGATCCATGTTGCGATCGCGCCGGAGAAAGTGCTCGCGCTGCGTGCCGGCGATGCCTGAGTTCCTTGACACGCCCGCGCGGTCTTGCTAGCGTCGCGATGCCGGCTTGGTTCCACATAGCGGAACGTATGAAGGCGCGTTCAACGAGCGGTTTGGCGCGCGCCTTCGCAAGACGTCATCGTCCTGGGGAGGATCGGTGCAACGGATCACGCGCGCGCTGGCAGTCGCCGTTCCTGTCGTGCTGTCGCTGCCGGTTGCAGCGCAGACAGTCCAGATCTACGGGCGCCTGTACCCGGAAGTGGTCTTCACGCGAATGACGGGCGCCACGGCGCCGGGGACGCCATTGAGCACGCTGGCGCAGCCGCCGACCGGCGAGTCGTTCTCGAACATCGTCAAGATGGATTCGTCGAATTCGAGGATGGGATTTCGCGGCGACGAGCCGCTCGGCAATGGCGTGAAGGCGTTCTTCCAGATAGAACAGCGGATCCTGGTCGACACCGGCGGCACGCTGCTTGCGAGCCGGAACACATTCGTGGGCATGGAGAGCGACCGTCTCGGTGCGGTGAAGATCGGCGGCTTCGATACCGTCTACAAGGAGATCGGCGACGCGCTGTCGTTCCTCGGCGTGTCGAGCGGCAACTTCGTTTCGAACAGCAACATCCTGTCGAAGCAGGGCTTCGGCAACAATTCGGCCGGAAGCTTCCATCTTCGCCGCATCAATTCGATCCGCTACGAATCGCCGGTGTACGACGGCCTGCAGGGGCTCGTCCAGTATTCGCCCGACGAGGCGAAGACGTCGTCGCGTAACGCTTTCCTGTGGTCGCTCGGCGTCGTCTACGACAGCGGACCGTGGTACGGGGCGCTTGCCTACGAGTTGCACAACGACACGTTCGGCGGGTCGCGCAACGTGCCGTCGGCGTTGTCGAATAACAGCGACGCCAATGCGCGCTCGCGAGATACCGGGCTGCGCGCAACGTTTCAGTACCGGTTTGCCAACCATACGGTCGAGGCCGACGTCGCGCAGATGAAGTACGACGAGCGTGGCGGCAAGCCAGGTCGGTTCGAGAACTACCACCACGTTGCTTTAGCGGTCGGCGTCGATTCCAAGTGGAGCGGGCCCTGGCGCACCGCCGCGGCGTTCGACTATGCAACGGCCGGGACCTGCCGGCTGTTCGATGGCGTCCCATGCACGACCGGAGGGCTCGACGGCAGGCAGGTGTCGCTCGGTGCCGCATACTATCTGTCGAAGCGCACGTACCTGTTCGCGCTCTATGCGAAGCTGTGGAATGGCCGCGCCGCCCAGTACAACAACATGGACGGCATCGACGTGCCGCCGGGTGCGGACCCGCAGCAAATCGCGCTCGGCATCACCCACAACTTCTGACGCGTCCAACCATGACAGGACTGCTGCTTCGCCTGTTGGGCGAGGCGATTCTCGCCACCGTCATGGCGCTCGCCGCCGCGGCGGCACACGCCGACGGCGCGCCGCTCGCAACCTATCAGGGTGCCGATCGACTGCAGCGCATTGCGGAAGCGGCGAAGGGCGAAGGTGAGCTGACGATCTACACGTCAACGCCGGTCGAGGACATGAAGGTGCTCACCGACGCGTTCGAGCGCAAGTACGGCATCAAGACGAAAGTGTGGCGCGCGAGCTCCGAAAAGGTGCTGCAGCGGGCCGTCGCCGAGGCGCGCGCGCAACGTTTCGACGTCGACGCCTTCGACACGAATGGGCCGCAGCTCGAGGCGCTCGTTCGGGAGAAGCTGCTGACGCCGGTCTGGTCGCCATCGCTCGCGTCGCTCGTTCCGGAAGCACGGTTTGCGCATCAGTCGTGGGTGGGGACGCGGCTGCTGATTTTCGTGCTGGCGTACAACACGAAGCTCGTCCGCAAGACCGAGCTTCCCGCGAGCTATGACGGCTTTGCGGATCCCAAGTGGAAAGGCAGGCTCGGCATCGAAGCCGAGGATTCGGACTGGTTCGCGACGATCAGCACGCTGATGGGCGAAGCCAAAGCGGAGACGCTGTTTCGAAGCATCGTCGCCGCCAACGGTGTCTCCGTGCGCAAGGGGCATACGTTGCTGACGCAGCTCGTCGCGTCGGGCGAGGTGCCGGTCGCGCTGACCGTATACAACTACAAGGCCGAGCAGCTGAAGAACCAAGGAGCGCCGATCGACTGGTACGTGATCCCGCCGGCGATCGCGCGGGCCAACGGTGTCGGTGTCGCCGCGCGCGCGCCGCACCCGAACGCGGCGCTGCTCTGGTACGAGTTCGAGCTTGGCGAGGAGGGCCAGCGCCTGCTCCTGTCGCGCGACTTCGTGCCAACGAACCGGACGATCGACACGCCGCTCAACCGGTTCCCGCTTCGCTTCGTCGATGCGAAGGCGGTGGTCGACGATAGCGGCAAGTGGGATCGCCGGTATGCGGACATCTTCGGCGGGCAGGCGAGGTAGCGGTAGGCGGGGCAGTCCCGGGGCGAAGGTAAGGCCCGCCGCACCGGCGCGACGTCCGATTGCGGATCTCCGTCGAAGGACGCGGGTCGCAGTCGGGAATTGGTCATACCACTTGACCACTGGACCCGGTCCGCGTAGCCTCCGCCGATTCGTGTCGGGACAGGAGCGTGCAGGCGCGGCGCTCGTGCAGCCCATGCCGTTCCAGAGCATCGAACCCCGCCGACTCTATCGCCAGATCGCCGATCAGATTCGCGCGCTGATCAAGCGCGGCGAATACGCTGCAGGGTCGCGCTTGCCTCCGGAGCGGGACCTGGCGCGGCAACTGGGCGTGTCGCGGCCGTCGGTGCGCGAGGCGCTGATTGCGCTGGAAGTCGAAGGGCTCGTCGACGTGCGCATCGGGTCGGGGATCTACGTACGCGCGCCCGACGCGATCACGGCGAGCAACGGGCAGGACGCAGCGGCGGGGCCGTTCGAGCTGCTGCGAGCGCGATATGTGATCGAATCGGAATGTGCGGCACTCGCCGCGAAGTCGGCGAAGCGTGCACAGGTCGCCGCAATCGAGGAGGCGCTCGACGAGATGGACCGGGAGATGGATGCAGGACGCCAGCCGCTGCCGAGCGACCGGCTGTTCCACCTCCGCGTTGCCGAGGCGACCGGAAACGGCGCGCTTGTCCATGTGATCAAGCAGTTGTGGGACGAGCGCACGGGCGAACTGTTCACGCGGCTCGAGCACCACTACGATTCTCCGGACCTGTGGCGAAGTGCCGTGAGCGAGCATCGCGCTGTGCTGAAATCGATCGCGGCGCGCGATCCGGACGCTGCACGCACTGCGATGCAGCGCCACCTCAACCATGCGTACAAGCGATTCAGCAAAGGCTGGAACGAGCAGCATTGACGTTCAACGAGACGATCTGAAAGGAGTCCCGATGCTTGCCTGTCGCATTCACGCCAAGGACGACCTGCGGGTCGAGGCCCAGGACATGCCCGCCGTCGGTGCCGGCGAAGTGCTGCTGAAGCTCGGCGCCGGCGGCATCTGCGGCTCGGACCTGCATTACTACTTCGAGGGGCGCAACGGCAATTTCGTCGTGCGCGAGCCGCTGATTCCCGGTCACGAGGCATCCGCCGTCGTCGCAGCGATCGGTGACGGTGTCACGCGCGTCAACGTCGGCGACAAGGTGGCCGTCAGCCCGTCGCATGCGTGCGGGCACTGCGGCTATTGTCGGGAAGGTCGCGAGCAGCTATGCGACCAGATGCGGTTCCTGGGCAGTGCCAGCCGGTTCCCGCATATCCAGGGAATGTTCCGCGAATATTTCGTCATGGGCGAGCGGCAGTGCTACCCGGTCATGGCCGACGTGTCGCTCGGCGAGATCGCCTTCGCCGAGCCGCTTGCCGTCGGGCTACACGCGGTCAACCGCGGGGGCGATCTGCTCGGTAAATCCGTGCTGATCACCGGCGCAGGCACGATCGGCTGCGTAACGGTGCTCGCGGCGCGCCTCGCAGGTGCGGCGAAAGTGACGGTGAGCGACATCCTCGATCGGCCGCTCGCGCAGGCTCGCATTGTCGGCGCCGACGTGACGCTGCACGCGGCGCGCGATGCCGAGGCATTGCGGACACCGCAGTTCGACGTTTCTTACGAGGTTTCCGGCAGCTTTGCCGCGCTGAAGACATGCGTCGCAGCGACGAAGCGCGGCGGCGTCATCGTGCAGGTGGGTACGCTGCCACACGAGCCACTCCCATTTGTCGTGAACGAGCTGATGGCCAAGGAGCTCGATCTGCGCGGTGCGTTCCGCTGGGGCATCGAGTTCGACTGGGCCGTCGACTACCTGTCGTCGCGCAAGGTGGACGTGCGGCCGCTGCTCTCGGGCCAGTATCCGCTCGCAGACGCGGTGGATGCCTTCCGCGCTGCCGCCGACAAGAACCGCAGCACCAAGGTGCAGCTCGTCGCCTGAATCGTCCCCGCGTCAACCCTTTTGCAGCACTGGTTTCGAACAATCACAGGAGGAAACATGCGTTTGCCGTCCAAGCTGGTTTTTGCCCTCGCCGCCGTTGCGGCATTGACGATCACCGTGCCCGCCGTGGCGCAGACGAAGCTCAAGTGGGCGCACGTCTACGAGGTCAGCGAGCCGTATCACACCGAGTCCGTATGGGCGGCCGCCGAGATCAAGAAGCGCACGAACGGCAAGTACGACATCGAGGTCTTCCCTGCGTCGACGCTAGGCAAGGAGACCGACATCAACCAGGGGCTGACGCTCGGCACCGTCGACATGATCATCAGCGGGCCGTCGTTTGCCGCGCGCAGCTATCCGCGCATCGGCATCGCTTACTACCCGTTCATCTTCCGTGACGGCGATCACCTGATCGCCTATTCGAAGAGCCCGGTGTTCGCGGAGATGGTCGAGGAGTTCCGCAACAAGACCGGAATCCAGATTACCGCCTACACGTATTACGGCGCACGCCACACGACGTCGAACCGGCCGTTTACCGACTGCGCCGGCATGAAGGGCCTGAAGATCCGCGTGCCCGACGTGCCCGCGTACATGGCAACACCCAAGGCCTGTGGCGCCAATCCGACGCCGATCGCGTTCGCCGAGGTGTACCTCGCGCTGCAGAACGGAACCGTCGAAGCGCAGGAGAACCCGCTGACGACGATCGAGGCGAAGAAGTTCTACGAAGTGCAGAAGGCGATCATGCTGACCGGCCACATCGTTGACGGCCTGACCACCGAAATCGCACCGCACATCTGGAGCAAGCTGACCGACGACGAGAAGAAGATCTTCACCGAGGTTACGCGCGAGGCGGCGCAGCGCGCCACCGACAAGATCAAGAAGCGCGAAGCCGAGCTCGTCGACGAGTTCAGGAAGAAGGGGTTGCAGATCGTCAACGTCGACCGGAAGAGCTTCATCGACGCCGTGCTGAAGTCGAGCCCTGTCGAGTCGATGGGCTTCCAGAAGTCCGACTACGACAAGATCGTCGCGATCAAGTGAGCAACGCCGCGCCGCTCCTCGACGAGGAGGGCCATTTCCACGTCACCGACGCTCCGATCGATTTCGGGGCGTACCTGGTCGAGGATTGGGTCTCCCTCGGCTTTTTCTGGTTGCTCGGCGCGTGCGTGTTCTACCAGTTCTTCACCCGCTACGTCATTAACGATTCGGCCGCGTGGACGGAGGAGATCGCCCGGTACCTGCTGATCTGCACGGTGTTTTTCGGCGTGGCGGCAGCCGTGCGACGCACGCGGCACATCCAGGTCGACTTCCTCTATCGGCTCATTCCGCCTGCGGCCGGTCGCGCGCTGTCGACGCTGGTGGATGTCGGCCGGATCGTGTTCTTCGCCGCGGCAGTGGGCCTGACGATCGAGATGATGATGCGGATGGGCAACCTCAAGATGACGATCATCGAGCTGCCGATGAACCTGATCTATGGCGTGTGCGCGCTGGGGTTCGCGGCCGCGACAATCCGCTCGGTACAGGTCGCGATCGAGAACTGGCGCCGCGGATTCAGCCTGCTCGAGCGTCCCGAGTACGCGATCGAGGAGACGATCGAGTGACCGGTACGCTCCTCACTTCATTCCTAGCGCTGATGGTGACCGGCATCCCGGTCGCCATCGCGATGGCCGGCGCCTCGCTGATCTACATCCTCGTCAGCGGCAGCACGCCGGCGATGGTGGTAGTCCACCGGATGATCAGCGGCATCGACAGCTTTCCGCTGCTCGCGGTGCCATTCTTCATCCTTGCCGGCAACCTGATGAACAACGCCGGCATCACCAATCGCATCTACAACTTCGCGCTGGCGCTGGTCGGCTGGATGAAGGGCGGCCTGGGCCACGTCAACATCATCGGTTCGGTGATCTTCGCCGGCATGTCCGGCACGGCGATCGCGGATGCCGCCGGCCTCGGGACCATCGAGATCAAGGCGATGCGCGACCACGGCTACTCGAAGGAGTTTTCCGTGGGTGTCACGGCGGCCTCGGCGACGCTGGGCCCGATCATCCCGCCGTCGCTGCCGTTCGTGATCTACGGCATGGTCGCCAACGTGTCGATCGGGCAGCTGTTCCTCGCGGGCATCGTGCCCGGTGCCGTGATGACGGTGCTGATGATGCTGACCGTCGCGTACTTCGCGCACAAGAACAACTGGGGCGCCGACATCAAGTTCCTCTGGGGCCGCGTAGGCAAGGCTGCGCTCGAGCTTGCGATCGTCGTAAGTTTTCCGCTGGTCATCTGGCTCGCCGTGCAGGTTGGCGCCAACCCGGTAATCGCAACGGGTGTGGCGATGGTGGCGCTGTTCGCTTCGGATTGGAAATGGAAGTTCGAGGCGGTGCTGCCGATCATGACACCGGTGCTCCTGATCGGCGGCATGACGACGGGAATCTTCACGCCGACGGAAGGCGCGGTGGCGGCGTCGATATGGGCGCTATTCCTCGGGCTCTTCTGGTACAAGACGCTGTCGTTTCGCATGCTGGTCAAGGTATCGATGGAGACGATCGAGACGACGGCCACCGTGCTGTTCATCGTCGCCGCGGCGTCGATTTTCGGTTGGCTGCTGACGGCGACTCGCGTCACCGATCTCGTCACTGCGTGGGTGCTGGGCTTCACGCACTCGCCGTGGGTGTTCCTGCTGCTCGTCAATCTGCTACTGCTGTTCGTCGGCTGCTTTCTCGAGCCCACCGCGGCCATCCTGATCGCAATTCCGGTGCTGATGCCGGCCGTGGTGCAGCTCGGCATCGATCCGGTGCACTTCGGTCTCATCGTCGTGCTGAACCTGATGATCGGCCTTTTGCATCCACCGATGGGCATGGTGTTGTTCGTGCTGGCACGCGTCGCGCGAATGTCGCTCGAGCGCACGACGATGGCGATCGTGCCGTGGCTCGTGCCGCTCCTCGGCAGTCTCATCCTGATCACCTACGTTCCGTCGATCTCGCTATGGCTGCCCCGGATGTTCTATCGATGAGTCGCCGATGAGCGCCATCGAGCGCGTCGAAGTCCTGCAGGTCGACCTGACGCCGAAGGTCGTCCGCAGCGACGCGATCCAGTCGTTCGTCGCACAGGAAACGCCGATCGTGCG
>Ga0207674_10000644_pt1 | contig 45421 bp, 42 predicted proteins | sample KBSCornC72_FD_184303 | JGI IMG/M metagenome (GOLD analysis project Ga0207674, IMG submission 184303) | Corn rhizosphere microbial communities from Kellogg Biological Station, Michigan, USA - KBS Corn C7-2 (SPAdes) (version 2) | ecosystem: Host-associated > Plants > Roots > Rhizosphere > Soil ... | reverse complement strand
CAGGAGAACACGCTGTTGTCGTGCGAGGGGCAGCACGATCTCGGGCACGATGTCACGCTCATCACCGGCCCTGCGATCGGGCCTGAGGGGTCGCTCATGGAGCGGGCGCGGGGCCACGGGTATAAGGTCGAGGTGATCGACGATATGCGCCGCGCGATCCTGCCGGTGAAGGATTGGCGGACGTACAAGCATCTCGTCGCGCGGTTCCGGGCGATCCGGCCGGACGTCGTACATACGCATTCGTCCAAGGCCGGCATCATTGCCCGCTGGGCGGCGCACCGGGCGAGTGTGCCGGCGGTGATTCACACGATCCATGGTTTGGCGTTTACCGCGTCCACCTCGCGAATGGTAAACGGGGTGTACAAGTGGTTGGAGCGCAAGGCCGCCCCGATCAGCACGCGGATCGTCTGCGTCGCCGACGCGATGCGGGATCAGTCGCTGGCCGCCAACATCGGCAGGCCCGAGCAATACGTTACCGTTTATAGCGGGATGGAGACGGCGGCGTTTCTGAACCCGCCCGTCGGCCGCGATGAGGTCCGTCGCCGCTACCGGATTGGCCCGCGCGACGTGGTCGTCGGCACGATCGCGCGGCTGTTCGACCTGAAGGGGCATGACGACCTGCTGGAACTCGCGCCGGCGCTGTGCGCGCGGTTCGAGCGGCTGCGCTTCATGTGGGTGGGGGATGGGTCGCTTCGCGAGCGATTTGAGCGACAGATCGAAGAGATGGGATTGCGAGACCGCTTCATCCTGACGGGCCTGGTTCCGCCGGCGCGGATTCCCGAACTGTGCAACGCGATGGACGTCCTGGTTCACCCGTCGCGGCGGGAGGGGCTCGCTCGGGCACTGGCGCAGGGCGGGCTGGCGGGGATTCCGGTCGTCACCTACGACGTGGACGGCAACCGCGAAGGTGTGTTGGACGGGATCAGCGGATACGTGCTGCCGCCGTTCGACCGGGACAGACTTTCAGACGCGTTGGCGGTATTGTTAGCGGACGAAGGACTTCGTCGGCGGATGGGGCTGGCGGGGCGGGACTTCGCACTCAAGCGGTTCGACGCGCGGGTCATGGTCGAGGCGCTGGAGGCGGTCTATCGCTCGGCCGTTCCCACGCCGATCAACACTGGATGACACACCTTTGGAGGTAGCAGGATGTCGATTTCGCGGAGCAGGGTCTCGGGACGGTGTAGCAGGGGTATCATGGGGACGGGCGTATTGGCGGTGGCGGTCGCGGCGGCGGCCGCAGCGCCTCCGCCTTCCGGTCAGCAACCGCCGGCGGCGCCGACGACGCGGTCACCGGCGACCACCACCGCCGTCGCGCCCGTCAAAACATTGCTATCGGAGGAATCGCTGCCGCTGGAGCGCGAGATCGCCACGCGGATGATGCGCCGCGCCGACTACCCGGCTGACAAGCGCGCCAGGCTCGAGCTCGAAATCGACCTGCGCATTATCGAGCGCTCGTTCATCGCCCTCGCCGCCGACGCCAAGTCCGAAAGCGCCGAGCAGGCCGTCGCGTGGCTGCGCGCCAAGCAGATGCGCGAGGCGCTGCACGGCCTGGAAGAGGCGATCGGGCGCGACGCCGCCACCGCCGGCACGACCCCGTCGCAGAAGGGCGCGACGGCGGAATTGCACAAGCTCAGCTACACCGCCGGCGACGCCAAATCCGCCAAGGAACTCGACGCCTATTGCCGCGCCGTCGCCCTGGCGATGGTCAACACCGCCAACGCCAGCCCGGTGAGCGCCGCCGCGCTGCCGGCCATGCGCCCGACGCCCGCGTCGGTCGGATCGAACGACAAGCGCACGCCCGTCGGCGAATTGACCGAGCAAGTGCAGCGTCTGGCGGCCGTCTCGGTTCCACTGCGCCAGCAACTGCTGGCGCTCGCCGCCGCCGCTTCCGCCGCGGGCGATTCCGACGAAGGCCACGTGCTGTACGGCGTGCTGAGCCAGGCGACCGCGCTGGCGCAGGGGTTGCAAAGCAATACCGCCGTCGGCCCCGAGGCGCGGACGTCGCTGGAGACGCAACTGGCGGAGGGGCTCGCGCTCTTCGCGGACCCGCGCACGCGCGACGCCGGTCGCACCCGCATCGACGCGCTGGGCCAATACCGGCAGATCCTCACGCGCGTCGGCAAGATGGGTTTGTCGCCCGATCAGATGAGCCAGCTCGCCCCCGCCCTGGCGTGGTGCCAGGCCAACCCCGAGGCCGGCGCCAAGCTCATGGGCGAGATCGAGCAATACCTGCAGACGTGCGCCAAGTGGGACGCCTTGCCGAAGGACTTCTCGATCCCGAACACGCTCCGCCGCCCACTGGAGGACCTGCGGGGCCAGTTCGCCAAGGTGCGCGCGTCGTTCATGCAGGGGGCCGCCAAGCTGGGGACGATCGCCGGCTCGCCCGCCGATTTCGAATTGGCGCTGGAGGACGTCAAGCGGCTGTATGCCGTCGCCGAAGACCTCATCGCCATGGGCATGAGCATCGATACGCTCAATTCCCTCAAGATCAAGCCGGTCGGCGGGCTGGAGCGAAAGGTCACCACCGCGGCGCTGGCGGCGGTCTCCGCGACGGCGTCGACCAACCGCAACGACGGCCAGAAGTACTTAAACGCCGTCCACGACCTGGCCGACTACGCCCACCGGCTCGCGGCGCACCCGCTGACCGACGTGCCGGCGGCCGTCTTGCAGGGGTGGGCGGGCGGCAAGATCGAACCATTTGAAAATCGCTGGAGGGCCGTGGTGGTCGACCTCGCGGCGACGCTTAACGGCGGCGCGATCGAGCTCGACAAGGGCAAGGTCATCCGCCTGGAGACGGCGATCGCGATGGGCGACGCCCTGCGCACCGCCACGCAGCTCGAAGCCGCCTTGCCCAAGACCGCGCCGCTGTCGCGCTGGGTGGATTGGTCGATCGACCCGGGATCGCTGCAACTGGTGCTGACGCCCTACAAGGACGCGACGGCCGCCGCCTTCACGGGGTATGCCGCGGACAGTTTCGATGCCGTCGACCGCTGGACGCGCCTGCACGCCCGATACGAGCCACTGGTGGCGCTGGTGCTCCGCGACGTCGCGTACGCCGATCAGTGCGAGGGGATGCCGATCGGGTTCGGCGCCGACGCCGCCCGCCTGGCCGCGGCGTTCGACGGCGCCCCGTTCGCCACCGAGCGGTACGCCAGTTTCGCGATCGGCGTCTGGTCGGCGCTGGAGCGCACCGGGGACGTCGACGCCGCCGACCACGTGTCCGTCGTCCTCGCCCGGCGTCTGGCCCGCGACCTGCACATTCCCGGTGACATTCCGGACGACGCCACGTCCCGCGCCCCGCGCCGGCCGCGCAATTGACCGGCCGCGTCCGTCTCGTGCAAACCGTCTCCGCCGCGCCTATCCTTACGGAAACGAAAGGATGACATGGCTTCGATCGTCGTCGTCGGCCCGCACCCGGACGATCAGGAACTTGGCATGGGCGGCGCCATCGCCCGCCTCGCGTCGCAGGGGCATACGGTCCACCTGATCGACATGACCAACGGCGAGCCGACACCGTTCGGATCGCCGGAGGTCCGCGCGCGTGAGTCGGCCGCCGCCGCCGATGTGCTGGGCGTCAAGCGTTCGCTCCTGGGCTTGAAGAACCGCGAGGTCGTCCACAACATCGAGTCGCGCCACGCGCTGGCGGCGCTCTACCGCGTCCACCGCCCCAACGTCATTTTTGTGCCTTATCCGATCGACGCGCACCCCGACCACGTCGCCGTCACCCGTATCGCCGAAGACGCCCGCTTCGACGCCAAGCTGACCAAATCGACCATCCCCGGCGAGCCCTGGTACCCCAAGCGCATCATCTATTACTACTGCACGCACCTGCGCATGAACTTTAACCCGACGTTCTGCATCGACGTCACCGATCAGATCGATCGGAAGCTCAAGTCGATCGATTGCTACGTCTCACAATTCACGCACGGCGCCGCCGGCGAAGTTCCGGAGATGGTGCGGACCACCTGCGGCTACTTCGGCAGCCGCATCGGCACCAAGTACGCCGAACCGTTCTTCACGCAGGAAGTCCTTGGCCTGGGTGGGTTGGATCAACTGATCTGACCGGTCGCTCGTCCGATGCCGCGGTTTACGCGCCCGAGCGCGGGGCGGCGTCTTGTCGGCCGGATTCGAATTCTTCGCCGGTGCCGTCCGCCGACGCGTCACGTACGTCCGCGTCGTCCGCCGCGCCTTTGGGCAGGATGACTTGTCCGCGGTTGCGTCCGCTTTCGGCCGGCTCGCCGGATTCGGGCGCGTGGGAAACGTCGTCCTGGCCCGGATTGGTCTTGTTGAGCTTGCTCACGATAACTCCTCGTTTGATCGGGAGACTCGCTGCAAGTCTCGTGCCGCTAAATGGCTGCGCCGACTGACTTGGCGCCGGATACCGCCGGCAAATGTTCCATTATGTCCGCGATCCGCCGCACGACGTGATCGGCGACGCGGTGCGGTCGCAAGTTTGCGAAGGGCTGCTTCAGCGCCGTCCGCATCCCCATCCGCCGCGCCCCCACGATGTCGGTTTTCACCAGGTCACCGACGAACATCGCCTCGCCCGCGGACACGCCCAGTTGCCGCAGCGCGGTCTGGAAGATCCGCCGGTCCGGCTTGCGATACCCCACCTCGCTCGAATAGACCCGCACCGGGAAGAACTCGAGCAACCCTGCCATCTCCAGGTGGCGGTCGTGCACGAACCCGGGAACGAACGTGTTCGAGATCACCCCCATCCGCAGCCCCGCCTCGCGGATCTCCGCCAACGTCGCCACCAGCCGATCCTCCACCCGCGTGTGCTCGGTCAGCGGCACGTACCACAGCCACGCCAGTTCGCGAAGCAAACCGTCGTCCGCCGGCAGCCCCATCCGCCGGTGAAACTTCCGCAGCAGGTCCAGCGAGTTGAACTCCCGCCGCCGCAGCTTCGCCCAGAAGTACGACCACTTCACGCCGCGGAAGTAAACATTCGTATACCGCTCGAACGCCGGCACCGCGACGCCGCGCGCCACCAGGTCGTCGTACGTCAGCCGCGCCGCCCGCCGGAAGAGGGCGCGGGTGTCCATCGGCTCGAAATCGAGCAGCGTATCGCCCAGGTCGAAGAGCACGGCGCGCAGCATGGCTGCTCAAGCATACGCACGTGTCGGCCGGAAAACGAAACCGCCCCGCCGCATTTGACACCCGCCATGCCGTCGCGGCCGAGGTTTCTGACGCCTGCACCACCTGCGCGACCGCCACCAGCGAGCTAACCGCTTCGGCGGTTAGCGGTCCATTGGTCATCCACCGTCCAACTCGGTAATTTACTCCACCCTCGCGCACGCCGCGCGAGCGTCAGCATTGATCGTTCGCGAAGGAGTCACCGCAATGGAAGTCCTGATCGTCTTTTTCCGCTGGCTTCACGTCATTTCCGCCGTGCTCGCCATCGGCGGCACGTTCTTCATGCGGGTGATCCTCCCGCTGGGGCTGGCAGAGGCCGACGCCGCTTCGCGCGAGGCCGTCTTCCTCCGTTGCCGCCGGGTCTTCAAGATGGTCATTCACTCCTGCATCCTCTTCCTCCTGCTCAGCGGCGCGTTCAACACTTGGCGCAACTGGGGCGACTACCGCCTGAATCGCCCGCTCATGCACGGCCTCTGGGGCCCGCACATGTTGCTCGGCGTCACCGCGATGGTCATCGCCCTGATCCTCCTCGCGCCCAGGAAGCCGCCGACCTGGCACAAGACCGGCGCCACGATCAACCTCGTGATCCTGTTCGCCGTCGTCCTGATCGCATCCACGCTGAAATATGTCCGCGACACCGCCGTGAAGAACCACGCCCCCGCGCCGGCGGCCGTGCCGAGTCTCCAAACGCCCTAAGAATTGACTCTTTACGGCCGGATGCTCTAATCGCCTTGCCTATCAAAAACCGGGGGGCGCGAACGAGGAGCACGTCGGATGTTGGACGAATGGTTGCGGCACTTCCTGTTTGTTTCCATGCGCTGGCTCCACATCGTCTGCACCACGCTGGTGGTCGGCGGCACGCTCTTCTTCGAGTTCGTCGTTCCCATCGCCGTCGAGGACCTCAAGACCGAGCAGCAGCTCACCGTCATCGGCAAGGCCCGCTGGGTCTTCAAACGCGTCGTCTGGCCCAGCGCCTTCCTCCTCCTGATCAGCGGGGCGGCGTCGATCTTCCGCCAGTGGGACGCCTACGCCCACCAGCCTTATGACACCGCCCTCTGGGCCGCCATCGTCCACTCCGTCCTGGGCATCGTCGCCCTGGGGATCGCGCTCATGCTCACCGTCCCCGGCCGCCCGCCCGACCGCCCGATCGGTTGGATGCGCATCAACCTCACGATCCTGCTGATTTCCATCCTCTGCGCTTCGGTCGCGCGATACGTCCGCATGGGCAACCCGCTCCCCGCCAAGTCCGACCAGTACGATGACACCGGCTCGGTCCGCAATGCCATCCTCGGCCCGCAAGCGCCGCGTGAGTGATTCACACCGCGCGGCGCAGTTGTCAGATTTGCCGTCCGCCCCACGTCTGTCGGACGAGCGCAACCATGCCCGACACCCCCGAGCAACCCGACGCCACGGCCGGCCGCATCACCCTCGCCCCGCGCGTCTCCGTCCCCGAATCCGCGCTGCGCCTGCAATACTCCCGTAGCGGCGGCCCGGGTGGCCAGAACGTCAACAAGGTCAACACCCGCGTGCAGCTCTGGGTTTCCCTCCACGCCATCGCAGGCCTCTCCGAACACGCCACGCTCCGCCTCCGCCAGCTCGCCGGCAGCCGCCTGACCATCGCCGACGAGATCCATATTGCCGCCGAGACCGAGCGCACCCAGGAGCGCAACCGCCAAGCCGTCCTCGACCGCCTCCGCGAGTTGATCCTGACCGCCGTCAAAGAACCCAGGCGTCGCAAGAAAACCAAACCCTCCCGCGGCGCCAAAGAACGCCGACTCAAATCCAAGCGTCAACGTGGTGAGATTAAAGCGCGCCGTCAGGGACGAGGAGACTAGCTCTGCGGGGCTTAATCTGACGTTGCAATTCTCGTTGATTCTGCCGAAACACCTCGATATATTCGGCTCGCTCAATTCAAGTGGGTCCGCTGCCAAGTTTGGTTCAATCCGGTCCGAGGAGGGACACAATGCACCGAGCGATTTGGGATTCGTATAAACGCGTCACCCTCACGGCCGCCGTGCTGGCCGTTGGCGGCATCCAAGTCGCTCGCGCCGACGATTGGCCGTCGTATCAGCACGACACCGCCCACACCGGCCGCACCACCGCCTCCCCCGCGCCCGACAAACTGACCCTCAAATGGTCCGCGCCGACCGGCTACGCCACGCCGCTCATCGTCGGCAACAACGTCATCGCCACGCACAACGGCCAGGGGACCGGCACCGACTCGACGATCCGCTCGTTCAACCTCAATACCGGCGCGGTGAACTGGTCCTTTACCGGGTCATACACGTTTCCCTCGCAAGCCGCCTACGGAAACGGCCTGGTCACCTTTACCGCCGGCATTATCGGCGCCGACGCCAACAAGCTCATCGTTCTCGACTCCGCCACCGGCGCGCTGAAGTACAAGGTTACCGCCGGCCTCAGTGGCGACATGCCCGTCATGGTCCCCGAGGCCAACGGCACCACCACCGCCTACGTGACCGATGGTGGCAAGGTGAAGGCGATCAGCCTCGGCGCTTCCTCGGGCTCGGTCCTCTGGACCGCCAGCGGCAGTTACGGTGGCGCGTCGCTCCCGACCCTGGTCGGCGGCAACACGATCGTCCTCGCCGGGCCCGGCCAGTATTACGCCATCGACCGCGCCACCGGCGCACAAAACCACTTTCAGAACGGCAACATCTCCGGCGGTGGCGGCGACACCGTCGTCTACGACGCCGCCCACAGCGCCTTCTACGTCCTCGACGACTACGACGGCGTGGGCAGCACGCTCACCGCGTACCACTTCGGTGGCGCCTACAACGCCATCACCCGCCTCTGGCAGAAATCCGGCACGGGCATCGGCGACGGCGGGCAAGTTGCCCTCGACTCCGCCGGACACCTCTACTCGGTCGATAATTCCAATCTCGTCGAGATCGATCCCGCCACTGGCAATATCCTCCGCACCAAGACCGGCCAGAGCTTTGCCAACGCCGTCGCGCCCCTCATCGCCGGAAACGTCCTCTGGGCTTACGACGAGAGCAACACCTACGCCTACGATCTGACCACCCTCAACCGCGTGGCGACGCTCCCCGGCACGCGCGGAAGCCTCAATTCCACCTTCGACAGCCCCGGGGCCGTCGACGACGCGCATTACCTCATCGACTACGGCAACATCTACAACAGCCCCGGTTTCGACGTGTACGTCGCCGCCCCCGAACCGGCGGCACTCGGTCTGCTGGTCATTCCCGCCGCGCTAACCCTGGCGGGTCGGCGCCGCGGCAGGCGACCGTCGGCAAATGCGACACCCGCATGATCGAACTGCCATTGGCCGGGTCACTTCATTGACCCTGAACAAACACCAAGAATGGCAATAATATTAAACCTGATGATTCAGCGCAATTCCGCCGCCCACCGCCCCACCCCCCGAGCCGCGTGAAAGTCATCTTCTCCCGTAAACAGCGTCCACCCCTCGCGCGCCACCCGCGTCAGATCCTTCGCCACCGCCTCTCGAATCTCCGCCACCAATCCCGCCAAACGAATTCCCACGCCCCCCGCCAAACAGACATGCTGCGGCCGATAGATCGCGTGCGCGATTCGAATCGCCCGTACCAGCGCCCTGATCGCCGGATCTGCTGTCGTTAACTTTTCGACCGCCCCCTCCCCGTGTCGCGCCGCCAGCGCCGCCGCGCCGATGTACGCTTCCAACGATCCCGCCCCGCCGTCCGGCCCGACCGGCGGATTCTCATCGAGCGAAACATCCAACTGCCCAAAATGCCCAGGCGATTCCCCGCTCACGTGTAAAAACTTCCCATCATCCACCACCGACGCCCCTACCCCCGTCCCCAGCGACAAACACAGCAGCCGCCCCGCCAGCCGCCTGTTCGCGTAGACGTCATATCCCATCGCGTTCGCGTCACTGAGGATGGCCGGTGTCCGCCCGGCGCCCAGTGCCCGAGCCACAATGTCATCCAGCGGCACGTCAACGAGCCCGGGTACGTTGACCGAGAGCGTGATCACCCGCCGCGTACGGTCCAATAATCCCGGGCAGCAGACGCCCACCGCGTCGACCTCATGCCCCGCGGCCACCTCGCGGATGGCTTCCACGATTTGTTCGGTCTTCGGGCGTCGGTAACGCGAACTGCTCGCGGTCCAGGCGACCTGTCCGTCGCGCACCCCCGCCGCCTTGACCGAGGTGCCACCGATGTCGATGCCCAGGGAGATCATCGCCACCTCCGTTGTATCGGCGCACCCGCGGGAGGGCAAACCGGCCGCTCGCCAACGAACTGGACAATCGTCGAATTGCCGAACGTCCGTCGGTTATACTACGCACTCCACAATCGGAGAGGAGCAACGATGAAAGGGTGCGATCGCGTCGTTCTGGCGGTGGTGTCGGGTTTTCTCTGGGCCGCCCCACAAGCCCGGGCGAATCTCCTGTTCGATACGGTGATCGGCGACGGGATGGTGTTCCCGACGCCAGGGGCGTCTTATTTCGTCCACAACGCCCCTGCCACGTCGAGCTTTGCCGGCGACGACCTTCGCGAGGCCGTCGCGATCGACGTCGCCCCCGGGCTGGCGTTCGCGATCGACTCGATCGTGCTCAACGTTGAAGCGCGTTTCAGCGCAAGCCAGCGACTGGCCGTGGCGCTAAGCCGCTCCGACGCCGCGGGCCTCCCCGGCGCCCCGATCTATTCCTACGTCGTCACGAATCTGCCCGTCCACGGCATCAGCATATACCCGCTGACCGTCATCCCCACACCCGAGCGGCCCGTCCTGTTTCCCGGCAGATACTGGCTGGCGCTCTCCACGCCCGACGCCAGCAATCAATCGGAAGTCTTCTGGAAAAATCGGTCCGACGTCCTCGGCGCCATCGCAACGATGAGCGCGCCGCTCAATGGGACGGGGTGGAATGGCGCGACCGACAGCCCGCTGCCTCAGGTGCGCGTCTCGGGCACGCTCGTGCCCGAGCCTGGGACAAGGACGCTGGTGGGAGCCGGCGCCGCGCTGCTCGCCGCGACCGCCCGACGCCGCCGCGGGCGCTGATCGGGGCTCGTCCGGTTTCGATGCAAAAGGGTGCGATAGTCGTTAAGATCGCCCGCTCGCCCGGCGGGCCGGTACTCCGCTTCCGCTGGCGAACATTAGATAAAAGTCCGCTTCCCTCCTCTCAGTCCAGGAGCCTACAGGATGTCGAGCAGCACCCAACCCTCTGCCCAGCCGAAGCTTAACGCCACACCCGCCTTCGGCGTCGAAAAGATCCCCGTGACGGTTTACCCGTCCAGCCAACTTGCCGCCGCCGCCGTCGCGCGCGAGATCGCCGACCTCATTCGCGTCCGCGCCAGTGCGGGCGCGCAGGTCGTCCTGGGCCTGGCGACCGGCTCCACGCCCACCGGCCTGTACGACGAACTCATTCGCCTGCACAAGGACGAAGGCCTTTCCTTCAAGAACGTCGTCACGTTCAACCTCGACGAATATTGGCCCATGAACCCAGACGAGCTTCAGAGTTACGTCCGTTTCATGCGCGAGCACCTCTTCGACTTCGTGGACATCGACCCGAAGAACATCCACATCCCCGACGGCACCATCGCGCGCGAAGAGGTCGCCCAGTTCTGCGCCAACTACGAGCGTGGCATTAAGGTCGCAGGGGGACTCGACTACCAGATCCTCGGCATCGGCCGCACGGGGCACGTCGGCTTCAATGAACCCGGCTCACCGCGCGACAGCCGCACGCGCCTGATCACGCTCGATCGCGTCACCCGTTTGGACGCCGCCTCCGACTTCTTCGGCGAATGGAACGTCCCGCGCAAGGCCATCACCATGGGCGTCGAGACGATCCTCTCGGCCCGCAAGGTCGTGCTGCTGGCATGGGGCGAGGGCAAGGCGAACGTCATCCGCCGCGCCGTCGAAGGGGAGATCACCAACCAGGTCGCCGCCTCCTATCTCCAGCAACATCCCAACGCCCGCATCGTCCTCGACCAGGCCGCCGCCGCCGAGCTCACGCGCTTTAAGACGCCCTGGCTGCTGGGCAACTTGGAAGATTTCGGCCTGACCTGGGACCCCGCCATGACCCGCAAGGCCACCATCTGGCTCGCGCAACAGGTCAAAAAGCCGCTGCTCAAGCTCACCGACGAAGATTACAACGAGCACGGCCTCCAGGAGCTCATCGCCTCCCGTGGCGGCGCCTACGACATCAACATCGACATCTTCAAATCCCTCCAATCCACCATCACCGGCTGGCCCGGTGGAAAGGCCAACGGCAAGCTCGAAGATCAGGTCGATTTCCCCGGCTTCCACCACCGCAACCCCGAGGTTTTCCCCAAGCGCGTCGTCCTTTTCTCCCCGCACCCGGATGACGACGTGATCAGTATGGGCGGCACTTTCATCCGCCTCTGCGAACACGGGCACGACGTCCACGTCGCCTACCAGACCAGCGGCAACATCGCCGTCTGGGACGAGACCGCCCTGCGGCACGCCGACTTCGTCCGCGAGTACGCCCGCGCCTTCGGCCTCGATGAGAAAGTCGCCGGCCGCATCGAAACCCAGATCGAAGGCTTCCTTGGCAAGAAGAAGCCCGGCGAAGTGGACAGCCGCGAGTTGCAACAGATCAAGGGCCTCATCCGCCGCGCCGAGGCCCGCGCCGGCGCCAAGTTTTCCGGTGTGAAGCGCGAGGACCGCATCCACTTCCTCGACATGCCCTTCTACGAGACCGGCCGCGTCCGCAAAAAGCCGATCGGCCCCGACGACATCAAGATCATCAAGGACCTGCTGGAAAAGGTGAAACCCCACCAGATCTACGCCGCCGGCGACCTCTCCGACCCCCACGGCACCCACCGCGTCTGCCTCACCGCCATTTTCAAGGCGCTGGAGGAAATCGAAGCGGAGAGCCGGCGAAACGGAGAGCCGGCGACGAAAGCAAGTTCGCCGGCTCGCCCCCTCGCCGGTTCGCCGGTTCAATCGGCATCCTGGGTCAAGCAGTGCGAAGTCTGGCTCTATCGCGGCGCCTGGCAGGAATGGGGCATCGACGAGATCGAGATGGCCGTCCCCCTCTCCCCCGACGAGGTCGCTAAAAAACGCCAAGCCATCTTCAAGCACGAAAGCCAGAAGGACAAAGCCCTCTTCCCCGGCCCCAACGACCCCCGCGAATTCTGGCAACGCGCCGAAGACCGCAACCGCAACACCGCCGACCTCTACGACAAGCTGGGCTTGGCGGAATATGAAGCCATCGAAGGTTTCGTGCGATGGAAGGGGATGGACGAGCTCGTCTAGCTTTCATAATGCCTTTCCATTCTTTGCCTTTGCGTTTGTGCTCTGCAAGGAACTGTTTACAATTCCGTCTTAACGGAGCGTACGTGGCCGAGCCCGCTAAAGGGCGTTTGGCGATGGCTTTATGGTTTTAAGTTGACCGTCCGTAATCACTTGAGGATAATTATAGAAGATTGATGAAGTGGGGGCCGAACGGTCTGACTATGTCAGAATTGGGCGGCCTGTCGCTTTATCGTCTACAGGTGTGGAATGTCCGTGACCAAGGACTTAAAGCCCGTGCAACCGCAGCCCGGTAAGCCCCTTTACCTCGCCGCCAAGGACCGCATCCGCGAGGCGATCGACGCCGGCGCGTTCCACCCGGGCGAGCAGATGCCCTCCACCAAGGACCTCAGCGACCAACTGGAGATCTCCCTCGTCACCGCCCACCGCGCCCTGCAGGAACTGGTCAACGCCGGCGTATTGCAGCGCTCTCAAGGCAAGGGCACCTTCGTCCACCAGGCCTATCTGGAAGGTCGTCGGACGGTCAGTGAATGCCGCGTTGGTCTGGTCCTTCAGGCCGAAGCCTCGCTGGCCGACGTCCACCACGGCCAGATCCTCGAAGGCGTCCGCCAGGCCGCCCACGCCAACAACGTCGATCTGATCCTCCTGCGCTTCGACGAAGACATCCGCAAGGAGTGCAACGGCTTCCTTTACGTCAACCCGCAGCCGGCCGAACTCGAGGCGCTCGCCTCTCCCGCGAAGCGCCGCGCCCCTGTCGTCGTCGCCGGCGCTCGCTGCGATCAAACCCACGTGGCCTGCATCGATGTGGACAACCTCCAGCTCGCCCGCCAGGCCGTCGGCCACCTCGCCGCCCACGGTCACACGAACATCGGTTATCTGGGCGGTCCCGACAGCGCGACCCACTTCCGCGACCGCTGGCAGGGCTACGTCCAAACCCTCGCCGAGCGCCGCCTCCAGCAAAAACCACAGTGGGTGCTCAAAGGCACATCGTGGCGCCTCGACGAGCGCGAACGCACGGAGTTGATCCGCCTGCTCAGCGGTCCCAATCGCCCCACCGCGATCTTCGCCGCCGGCTACTACTTCGCCCTCGACGTCTATGCCGCCGCCCAGACCATCGGCCTGCAGATCGGACAAAACCTTTCGGTCGTCGGCGTTGACGACCCCCCCAGCGCCGCCCACCTCGCCCCGCCGCTGACGACCATGCGCCAACCGCTCGTGCAGCTCGGTCACACCGCGCTGGCGACGCTCGTCGAACGCGTCCGCCACGACAACGGCCCCGTCGAACAGCGCCTCCTCCAGGCCGAACTCGTCATCCGCCGCTCGTCCGGCGCGCCCGCGGCGTCCAAGTCGTCGTGAGCGCGCCCCGCTCGCGCCCTTTCCCGCCGCCGCGTTCTGAATAGGATCACTCTGCATGGCCGTCCTCGCTGCGTTCGGCAAGATCGATACCCTGGTCGTCCTCGCGTATTTCTGCCTGATGATCTTCATCGGCCACGTCGTCGCCCGCCGCAAGACCGACGCCGAAGGCTATTTCCTCGCCCAACGCGCCATGCCGAGTTGGGCGGTGGCGCTCTCAACGGTCGCCACCGCGCTCAGCGTCGCCACCTTCACCGGCGGGCCGCAGATCGCCTTCGCCGGCGACCTGACTTATCTCGTCCTCTACGTCGGGAATTTCATTTCCGTCTTCGTCGTCGCGTTCCTGTTCATCCCGCGCTTCTATCGCGCCGGCACGATCACCATTTACGGCTACATCGACCAGCGCTTCGGCGAAACCTCGCGCATCGCCGTCAGTTCCATGTTCCTCGTCGGCCGCCTGCTCGCCTCGGGCGCCAGATTGTTCTTCGCCGCCATTCCCGTATGCCTCCTGCTGTACGCCAGTTACAACCCCACCAAGGGACAACTCATCCAGGCGATCCTGATCGTGGGCGCGATCGGCATCGCGTACACCGTCGCCGGCGGCATCCGCGCCGTCATCTGGACCGACAGCATGCAGATCTGCATCGTCATGGGCGCGGTCGTGCTCAGCATTATCCTCCTGCTCCACAAGATTCCCCTGTCGATCGGCGGCATCGTCGACGTGCTCCGCGAACCGACCGTCGCCACCGGCGCCAGCAAGCTGCGCGTCTTCGACCTCTCCACCGACCCGTCCCATCCCTTCACGCTCTGGACCGCCCTGATCGGCGGCACGTGCATGGGCGTCGCCAGCTACGGCGTCGATCACGACATGGCCCAGCGCATGCTCACCGCCAAGTCGTCCTTGCGCGCCAGCCTGTCGCTCATCGCCGCGCAATTCATCGGTTTCTTCGTCGTCGCGCTCTTCCTGATTGCCGGCCTGCTCCTCTGGATCTTCTACAAACGCCCCGACGTCATGGGCCCCGCCGCCCCCACCGACCCGCTGCTCGATACCAAGCTGGTCTACCCGCAGTTCCTCCTCAACCACCTCTCCCCCGGCCTGGTCGGACTCGCCATGGCCGGCATGTTCGCCGCCGCACAAGGCAGCCTCGACTCCGCCATCAACGCCATGGCCAGCAGCGCCATCGCCGACCTTTACTGGCCGATCCGCCGCCGCATGGGCCTGGCCGTCCATTCCGAAACCACCCATGCGCCGCGCCTGGCCGTGCTGGGGATGGGCCTGCTCCTCATCCTGTTTGCCATCTGGTCCGTCTTCCGCTACGACCCCAAGAAGGACACCATCCTCCAGTTCGCCCTGGGCGTGATGGCGTTTGCCTACAGCGGCATGCTCGGCGTCTTCCTCACCGCACTGCTGACCAAGCGCGGCAACGGCGCCACCGTCATCGCCGCCCTGATCGTCGGCGTCGCCACCACCGCCCTCCTTCAGAAAAGCGTCTACCCCGTCTGGACCGAAAAGCTAACCGGAAAACCCCACGAACTCGCCGAATTCTGGTGGCTTCCCATCGGTGCTACTCTCAGCTTTCTCGTCTGCGTCGCCGGAAGTCCGCGGCGTCCGCCGATCGAATCCGCCTTCCCCGTAATTGTCGCTCGCCAAGGCTAACCCGACATGCCGCCCCGCATCGCCTTCGTCGCCGCCTCCTCCGTCGTCCCCCGCCTCGATTGCGAAGCCGGCGTCGACCGCCTCCGCGCCGCCGGGTTCAAAGCCACCGTCCACCCCCAGTGCTTCGAAACCCACTTCACCTACGCCGGCGCCGACCAGCAGCGCGCCGCCGCCCTCTGGCAAGTCGCCAACGACGACGAGGTCGACATCGTCTGGCTCGCCCGAGGCGGCTACGGCGCCGCTCGCCTCCTCCCGCTTCTCGACGACCTCACGAAACACCACGGCCCGCCGCACCGCCGCAAACTCCTCGTCGGCTACTCCGACGTCACCGTCCTCCACGAATACGCCCGCACCCGCTGGCGCTGGCCCACCCTCCACGCCCCCATGCCGTCGGCCGGCAACTTCGGCACGTACGATCAAAGCCATTGGCGCGCCCTGCTCGATCTTATGCAAGGCAAGCATCCGGGTGACGTTTGGGGCGATCGCCCACTCAAGTGGCTCAACGCCCCGCCCGCCACTGCGATCGAAGCCGAGCTCGTCGGCGGCAACCTCGCCCTCTGGTCCTCCGTCGTCGGCACCCCTTACGCCCCCACCCCCGCCAAGGGCCGAATCCTCTTCCTCGAAGACATCGGCGAGAAATATTACCGCATCGACCGCATGCTCACCCAAATCCGCCAGGCCGGCCTGCTCGACGACGCCGTCGCCATCGTCTTGGGCGATTTCACCAATTGCGACGACGACGCCCCCCAGCTCGTCCGCGGCCCCAACGACACCAGAATCCCCCTGCGCCCCCAATACACCTTCGACCACGCCCTTAAGGAAATCTTCGCCCCACTCCCCATTCCCGTCGCCACCGGCCTCCCCGTGGGCCACGGCCCCAACTTCGCGCCACTCCCGCTAGGCGCGACCTACCGCCTGACGCCCGACGGCGCCATCAACCTCCTCGAATGGGACTGGCTCCGATAAACCTGCGCGGTGAAAATGCAAAGGCTCCGCCACAGAGAACGCTGAGGACACAGAGAGAATAAACCGGGAGAGCGTGTGCGCGGCACATACCTCAGCCCCTCCTCCGATCTGAGTTCTAAATGAAGACCTCTCTTGATCACCTCTTCTCTGCGTCCTCTGCGCCTCTGCGGTTCGCCTGTCTTAGTCTCTCTGCGTTCTCCGTGTCCTCTGTGGCGGAGCTCATTCAGCCGTCTTCAAATCCCCGTAAAACTTCCACGCCGGCTTAAAATCCTTCGTCAGCTCTTCGCCGCCTAAACTCGCCCGGATCATTTCGATCGGGATCGCGTTCTCGCGCAGCACCGCGTCGTGGAACGCACGCTCGGTCATCTTGCCGCTTGCCACCATCTCCTTGTGCAGCCCGCGCAACTGCAACCCGCCCAGCATGTAGGCCGCCTGATAGAGAGGCCCGTAGCTGCCGTTCACGCTCCGCCGCACTTCCGCCGTCGCGTTCCGGCGCTCGTGGCCGACGCGGTTTACGAGGAAGTCGATCGCCTGCTGCGCCGTCATCTGCTTCATGTGAAACTTGAGCGAGAAGATGATTCGCGCGCACCGGTGGGACCGCCAGAAGAGCATCCCCACCCGGTCCGCCGCCGACCGCGGGAACTTCAGATCCCACATCCGCATTTCCCAGTAGAGCGCCCACCCCTCCACCAAAAATGGCGTACGGAACAGCCGCCGGTGCTCGTTGTACCGCTCGGACATGAAGATTTGCAGGTGGTGCCCCGGGATCAATTCGTGAAACACCGTCGCCCGGCAGAACGACGGGTTGTTCCCCCGCATGCTCATCAGCTTGTCCTCGTAGCTCATCGTGTCGGTCGGGTATGACACCGAGATCACCTCGCCACCGGTGAAGTACGGGTTCACCCGCTGCCGCTGCGGCGTCATCATGTCCATCCGCCAGATTTCCTTGCACAAGGGCGGTACCGTCACCAGGTCGTGATCCTCGACGAACTTGGTCGCCTCTTCGGCCAGTTGCTTGATCATCGCGGGCTGCTCGCCCGGCTTGACGTGCATCTCGCTGACGCGTTCGAGCGCCTTGTGCCAGTCGTCGCCGACGCCCAGGTCGTTCGACGCTTTCTTCATCTCGATCTCGCACCAGGCGAATTCCCGCTCCGCCAGTTCGATCAACTCTTCGGGCGTGTACGGGATCATTTCCGCCGCCAGCGCGTCCATCAGGGCCTCGCGCCCGATCGGATCGCCGATGACCGGATCGTCCTCGTCATCGCTGGGCGAGTCCGCGCCGCCCTCAGCCCCACTGCCACCACCCACCGCACGACCTCCGCTACCTCCTCCCCCGCCGAACCCGCGCCTCCCGCCGCCGCCCCGGCCGCTCGGCTTGTGCATCGCCGTCGAGTAGTCCTCGAGCTCCTTGTCCACCTTCGGATACGTCTGCTTCATCCACCACGTGAACTGCGGGTCGTACCCGTCATAAAACTCGTGCCAGTTCCGCAGCGCGTACCGCAGCGAATCGACCGTCCGCCCGGCCCGATCCAGCAACACCTTATCCGTCCCCTCCTGCGTCCCCGATTTGAGCTTGTCGGCGAGACCCTTCCGCGCCTCCGCCACGTCCCGCGCCACTTCCGCCAGCGTCTTGGCCGCCGCCTCCGCGTCGAGCGGCTCCATCCGTCGCCGCGCCTCTTCGAGTTTCACGATCCGCTGCGCGAAGGGCAGGAACCCCGCGATCTCCTCAAACTGTTTTCGCCGATGGTCGAGCTCCTTCTGCTCGAACTCGATCGTGTTCTTCAGCAGCACATAATCCACCCGCCCCGCACGATCGAGCTTGTCAAAGTCGACCGCCGCGAGCACCTTCGCCCGCTCGGCGTAGAACGCGGCCATCCGCTCCCGCCGCGCGTCCGACATCGCCAGCGGATACGACCGCGCCAGCGCCCCCTGATCCGCCGCAAACCGATCGATGATCCCCCGCATCACGCTGACGGACGGGTCGCGCGTGTCATCCGCCGCCCGCACGAGCCCACAAGATAAGAGGAGAACCCCCACCAACCCGACCCGCGTCAAGAAGTGTCGCATTCCCCCCACGATAAACCGCTGCAACGAGTTGGGCAAAGTCCCCGCACGCCAACGCGGGGACAAAAACTAGGTAACTGTTTACCGTCCCGACCATTTTAGCAGGCGCGCACTTTGGTGGTTTCTGCTATATTCGCGCGTGCCATGGATCGGCGCGAGCTTCGGCAGTACGAGGCCTTCAAGTCGGAGGCGCAGTTCCTGCGGGCGGAGAACCGGTTCCTCCGCCGGGAGCGGGACGTGTTCCGCCGCGAGGCGTACGAGTCCGGTCGGCGCGTCGGGGCGCTGGAGGATCGCGTCGCCGAGCTCGGCGCGGAGAACCGCCGGCTGCGGCGGCGCGTCAAGGAGCTGACGGCATCGGCATCGGCATCGGCATCGGCATCGGCATCGGCATCGGCATCGGCATCGGCATCGCCGCCGCCGCCGCCGCCGCCGCCGCCGTTCGTGAAGCCGAACGTGAAGCCCGGACGCTCGCGCACGCGGCCCGGCCGCAAGGCGGGGCACGCCGCGGCGCTGCGGCCGCCGCCGGGGCACGTCGACGTTGAACAGGACGTGCCGCTGCCGACGGACGACGCCGGCCGTCCGTCCTGCCCCCACTGCCGCTGCGCGCTGGGCGACGTCCGCGAGCACGAGCGACTGGTCGAGGACGTCATCCCGGCCAGGGTCGTGGTGACGCGATACCGCACCAAGAGCGGCTACTGCGCGATGTGCCGGCGGCGCGTCGAGAGCCGCGCCCCGGAGCAGCCGCCGGCGGCGGACCTGCCGCACGCGCAGCTCGGCCTCGGCGCCCTGGCGGACGGCGGCCGTGCTGCGGGTCGTGCACCGCCTGCCGCTGCGGCAGGTCTCGGCGGTGCTGGCGGACCTGCAGGGGATCAGCGTCTGCGCCGGCGGGATCTCGAAGCAGTTGCGCCGCCTGGCCGGGTGGCTCGACCCGTACTACGAGCGGGTCATGATCGCCCTGCGGGCCTCGCCGCGCGTCAAGGCCGACGAGACGGGCTGGCGCACCGGCGGCAAGAACGGCTACCTCTGGACGGTGACCGACCCGCGGCACACGCTCTACCACGTCGACCCGAGCCGCTCGGGCTAGGTGATCCAAGAACTGCTGGGCGAGGCGTTCGACGGCACGCTCTCGTGCGACTTCTACGCCGCCTACGACCGGCCGGACTGTCCCAAGCAGCGCTGCCTGGCCCACCTGCTGCGCGAGCTGGACGAGGCCGCGCGGGACAGCCCGGCGTTCGCGGCCGGGCCGTTCGGCCGGCAATGCAAGCGGCTGGCCAAGGACATGCTGGCGCTCAAGCGCCGGTGGGACGAACTGGACGACCGGACCTACACGCGCCGCGCCTGCCGGCTGGAGGACCGCCTCGACCGCCTGCCGGCCGAGACCGAGGCGACGACGACGCCGGCGGCAAAGCGCAACGGCAACGGCAACGGCAACGGCAACGGCAACGTTGAACCGAACGCGGCGCGGCTGCTCAAGCGGTTGCGCAAGCACCGCGCGGAGTTGACCCGGTTCCTGTGGGACCGACAGCTCGACGGCACGAACAACGCCGCCGAGCGGGCGCTGCGCCCCGCCGTCGTGATGCGCAAGATCACCGGCGGCGGCAGCCGCAGCAAGGCCGGCGCCGACGCCTGGGCCAAGCTGGCGACGCTAATGCGCACGGCCGGCCAGCAAGGCCGCAACGTGCTGGAGACGGTGAAGCAACTGCTGGTCGAGCACTGGGCCGGCAAGCCGGCACTGGCGCTGACGGCCGGCGGGTGAGACGGGCTAACGGTAAACAGTTACGCGGACGGGGAATCAAAACTAGGACGCAGCTAGTTTTCATCCCCGCGTTCGCCAAGTTTAGCCGGCCCGCTTGCGGGCCGTGTCCTGCAACGCGCGGAACACCGCGCTTCGACATCGATTCAAACTCCGTCCAAAACAAAATGAGCGGGCAACAGGTGGGTGTCTGTCGCCCGCTCGGGGGGGAACGTGTAGTCCGCGCGTATTCAGTTTTTCGCAATCGCGTGCGGCGAGGCGCGAACTAGCTCAACTTGATCCAGTTCAGATTCCCGGCGAACTTGTGACCGCCGGTGGAGTCGATCACGATCTTGATCGTGTGTTTGCCCGCCGCCAGCTTGATGCCCGACTTCCGCAGCGTCGTCCACTTCTGGAAGCCGCCGGTGTTCGTGAAGAGCATCTTGCCCGTGACGTTCTTGCCGTCGATCTCGACGTGGAACGCCCCGCCCGAGTACGCCGCGGCCAGCCGCGTGTCCAGGTTGAACGTGCCGGCCTTGGTCACGTTGACCGTGTAGTTCATCCACTCGCCGGCGGTCAGGTAACCGACGTCGTACCCGCCGCCGCTGTCGGTCGTCTTCTCGATGTCCACGGCGGTGTTGCGGTACTGCTTGCCCTCGTTCGCCGCCGTCGAATCCCGGTAGGCGACGCCGTTGGCGCCGTTGTCGAAATCCTCGGCCTGGATGGTGGTCGCCGTCCCCGCCGCCACGTTGAATGTTTTATACGGCGTCGTCGCGGGCTTGGGCGTCGGGGCCGGCGTCGGAACCGACCGGCTCACGCCCGTCTTGGTGAACTTGATCGAGTTGAAGTTCCCAACGAAACCGCTGCTGCCGTTGCGGTCGAACACCAGCCGCACCGTGTGCTTGCCAGCCGCCAGCGAGACGCCGTTCTTCAGCACGCTCGCGTAGGCGTTCCAGTTCTTGGTGTTGCTCACCGCCAGCGTGCCCGTGACGTTCTTGCCGTCCACCTCGAGGTGGAACAGACCGCCCGAACCCAGGCCCGCCACGCGGAATTCCACGTTATAAGTGCCCGACGTCTGTACGTTCACGCTGTACTTGAGCCATTCACCGGCCTTCACGAAGCCGACCGCGCGGCTCGAGTTCTGGTCGTTGATGGAGATCACGTCCACCGCCGTGCCCGTGCGGTAGCCGTTGCCGCCGGTATTCACCTTGTCGCTGTCGTGATACGCCGTTCCTTCCTTGCCCGCGTCGAAGTCCTCGACTTGCAGCGTCGTGTTCGTGCCGATCGTCGTCGGCGTGCTCGTCTGCGTGCCCGAGGGCTCTTGCGGTGTGGACGGCGGCGCCGGCTGCGAGATCACCGGCGGCGGGTTCTTCCCCGCGAGCTGGTACGCCAGTCGCACCGCGCCGTACAGGTTCAGCCGAGAATACGTCAGCCTGCTCTTGGCGTCGTACGTCTTGGCCGCGCTCTGCGACAGGATCGAGGTGATCTGCGCGTTGGTAAACCTCGGGTTAATCTGCCGCAGCAGCGCCGCCGCCCCCGCGATCTGGGGCGCCGCAAAGCTGGTGCCCGTCCCCGAGCCGTCTACGTAGATGGCCTTGTGGCTGCCGACGTCATAGTACGGCAGGGTGATCCGGTCCGCCGGCGCCAGGAAGTCCAAGCCCGGCCCACGGTTGGTGAATCCCGAAACCGCCCCGCCCGTGGTCACCGAGCCGACCGTTGCCTCGTCGTAATACTGTCCGATGCTCGACACCGACCCGGCGTTGCCCGACGGCGTGGTCGCGTAGACGCCCATCGAGCTCAGCTTCGCCAGCGCCGCCCGCATGTTCGCGGCGATCGTCTTGTTCCCACCGCCGAAATCCGTGAAGTTCAGCGCGACGATGTTGTACTTCGCCTTGTTGGCGATGACCCAGTTCATCGCGGCCACGACGCCCGCCGTGTTGCTCTCCCGCAGCGCGACGATCCGCGCGCCCGGGGCGATCCCCTGGTAGTGATAACCACCCGAGTCGTACGGCGATGCCGCCATCATCCCCGCGACACCCGTGCCGTGGGCGTACGTGCTCGACATCGGGTCCGCGTCGTTCGACGCGAAATCCCAGCCGGCGACGACCTTCTTGCCCCACCCGCCGCCCAACGACGGATGGTTGTAATCCACGCCCGAATCGATGACCGCGACCGTTTCGCCCGCGCCCGTCAATTGCGGAAACTGTTGTGCAACCAGATCTTGGCCAATCAGCTTCGCTTGCTGCCCCCAGGCGGCCGATAAAAGCTGGCGCCCCTCTAGTGGTTCAAACGTCGAACGGTTTCCCTGATTGATCATGAGCTTCCTATCGTGCGATAGGGAACGGGTGCTAAGACCCCGACCCTGGAACAACAAAAAATTGATAGAAACAACGGGGTCCCGTAAACGAGGCTTTGGAGATGGTGGGAGTGCCTCTTTGGATCAGCCCAGTTGGCTCGCAGGCCTAGCCGCAAACCGCGGGCGGGTGTCGCACGGACGCCCGAAACGTTGGACGCTTGACAGGCGTCCGCCGCTTCTTGGTCTTCGCCTCTCTCGGGAAGGTAGGCGAATGACTCGGATCCAAATTCGGGAACTAAGAACCAGTCACATGCTGCCCGACTGGTGTGAGAAACTTAATAGGGTGAAGTGGTAGGCCGGTCAACCCTGAAAAAGGAAGTTTGTGAAAAAAAGTGAAGTATTTTTCCCGCGGGGTGGTTAAAACCCCCACCGGAATCTTCGTTTTTGCGCGAAAAACGCGATAGTTCGCTACTTCTGTCACAATCCCAATTTGCAAGATGTTTCAGGATCTGATCGCAACTACGTTGCTCTTTACGACGCCGCTGCTGGTGGCGGCGGTGGGGGAGTTGATCGTCGAGCGTGCGGGGGTGGTGAACATCGGCATCGAGGGGATGATGCTGGTCGGCGCGCTGGCGGCGTGGGTGGGGAATGGGTACGGGGGCGGCGCGGTGTGGGGGTTTGTGGCGGCGATGCTGGCGGCGAGCGTGCTCGCCGTGGCGTTTATCGTTCCGACAATCGTCTTCGCGGCCGACCAGATCGTCAGCGGCACCGGCGTCAACCTGCTGGCGCTGGGGGGGACGGCGCTGGTTTATAAGCGGATGGGTGGCGCGCTGGCGGGGCGGCCGATTGCGGCGGTCGATCCCTATTGGATGACGGGCGTGGCCGGCGTGCTGATCGCGGGGGTGTGGGCGTACCTGCGGTTGACGCGCGGCGGTCTGGAGTTGACGGCGACGGGCGAGTCACCGGAGGCGGCGGACGCGGCGGGGGTGCCGGTGCACCGGCGGCGGGTGGGGGCGGTGCTGTTCGGCGCGGCGTGCGCGGGGCTCGCCGGGGCGTACCTCTCGACGATGCGGGTGCAGGGTTTCGTGGAGAACATGACCGAGGGGCAGGGGTTCTTGGCGCTGGCGATCGTGATCTTCGGCCGCTGGCGCCCGGGCGGGATCGTGGCGGCGGCGCTCTTTTTCGGGGTGGTGCGGGCGCTGGCGAGCGCGATGGAGACGCACGCCGCGTACGCGGCCGCGCTGCCGCTCTTCCGCATTCTGCCGTACGCGGTGAGTTTGATGGCGCTGGCGGGCGTGGGGGGGCGGTCGGGTGCGCCGGCGTATTTGGGGCGGGCGTACGTGCGCGCGGGGTGAAGACTGTCGAATTCGAGGGAAACGGCCGAAAAATGCTTGACTCTCCGAAGCGGCGGTAGGAAAACGTCTGACATCACCACGCAAAGGGCGGGTGATTTCGGCAACATAATATTTGGAAGCCCAAGGAAGGAGCATTCCGTGTTTTACCCCCCCCCGTTGGATCGATCGTTCACGTGACCTGACCGGCCGCACGCGTCGCTTGCGCCGTCGCGCGCGAGATGGCGGCGCCGGCGGGTCAGTCACCGCCGCCACGATGGAAGATCTCGAAATCCGCCAACTGCTCAGCGGCGCGCTGTACCGGGTGACATTGGTCACCAATTCGCAGCGTCCGAATGCGACGACGATGTTGACGCTGGATCACGGCGTGACTGACCCAAATGACCCCACCTTGCAGGTCGCCTCGATCTACGAGGAGAAACCCGACGGCATGTCGGGCACGGATTTCCTTGAGAGCCTCGTGCACGGGACGATCACGGGGACGATCTGGGTCGGCGACCCGGCGGTCGAGACGCCGGTGTCGTTCCAGTTCCCGCAGGCCGCCAGCGACGTGCAGGGGGACGCGCCGATCTACATCCAGATCAGCGGCGACGATGAGACCGGATTCGGTGGCAACCTGTTCGTGGACGACGACTACGCCTACGAGGACCCCTCGGGCCACAGCTACAATAATGGCGAGTGGTCGTTCCAGATGACGCCGGCGCCACGGGTGGGCGTGACGGCGGACGACGACCAGGCGTCGGAGGACGGCCGCGACCCCGCGACCTTTACGTTTACGCAGACGCGCAACGCACCGTACGCCGTGTTCACCGTCGGCGGGTCGGCGACGGTGGCGACGTTCGACGAGGAGGGCAACATCACCAATGCCGACGTGGCCGACTACGTGCTGGACAGCGCGGCGGTGCCGGTCGCGGGGTCGCCGGGCAAGTACAAGGTGTACTTCAACGGGTTCAGCGAGCGGCAGGTCGGCATCACGCCGCTGAACGATTCGAAGGTCGAGGGATCGGAAGACGTCCAGTTCACGCTCGTCGCCGACGACACGGGCGAGGCGGGGCTGCCGGCGGCGTACGCGGACCCGGCGGGGAACGGCCCAACGCTTCCGGGACACGCGGCGGCACCGATCGTGGACTTGGTCGCTGGCCCCGGAACGGACGCGAACGCACCGAGCAATGCCACGTTGGACGCATATCTAAATGATCTAGCGACAAGTGATGATTATGACACTCGCGAGGCGGCTCGAACTTTTCTCAGAAATGCTTATGCCTCTCATCCCGCTATCGAACCCCATCTGGATGAGAAGCTGACGGAGTATACCGAGACGGGCCCCGCAGAGGTGTGGGGCTTTCTGCAGGAAATACTGGGCCCAGTGCGCTTCCGCATCCAAGCGAATACGAACACGCTAGTGGTATCTAAACGATTTGACATTCCCGGTGTCGCGAAATTCCAAGTAAGCCTCCCAACACCCGCACCACTCTTGACGTTTTCAGTGACGGGCGACCCGAACGCCCAAGGAATTATTGTTGGCGGAACACCGTCGTCCTTCACACTCACCCCTGGTGCTGCGGCGACAGACTACCGAGTCACGTTCAGCGTTGCCTATGTGGACGAGCAGAACAACATTTTGAGTAGCACATCGGAGACGGCCTCATTTGATCTAAGCAATCTATGGGACATTTGAGCGGCAACGATTATCACCCCCCCTATCTGTTGACGTAATGAAACGGCGATTCATTGGTTTAACCGTTGCCCTTTCGTCGATCGCACTTCTCGTGCTCGTCGCGGTAGGTTTCCGCAGCTATCGCGTGGGCGACGTTTGGGAGTGGCGCGTCAATGACTATGCGGGTGACAACTTGCAGGAACGCGAGTGGACCCTTGGGACGGGCCGTGGCACCATTCTGGCCGGTTTTTTGTCAGCGAACTACCGGATGACCGATGAGAAGACTCGGTCGGAGATTTCGCGAATCAGGCCGAGGGGGAGTCACGCGACTTGGAAAACCCAGCGTCCGAGCGATATGATCGACCTGGGTTGGCAGCGAACTCGCTGGACGCGGATGGGATTCATCGCCATACGGGGGCCGGCGCTCGGCGGGGCACGGACGTCGTCGGGTTCATGGCTCGCCGTGCCTTTCTGGTTCTTGGCCGCGCCGTTCGCGGTAGCGCCGATAGTGTGGCTTGGTCGTCGAACGGTTCGTTGGCGGCGTGAGTTACGGCGGGGCCGCGCCGGGCTGTGCCCAAAATGCGGCTACGATATGCGCGGGACACTCGACCGGTGTCCGGAGTGTGGCCCCGCCCCGGTACCGCGGATTGCCAAGCCGCGGTTCACGCGCCTTGTCTTACGTGACGCCGCCATTGCCATTCCGCTTGCATTGGCGACCGCGTTCGTTTTGGCGCGGTGGCCCACGTCACCCTCATCGCCTTGGGTCGCGGACGGGGCGCAGCTGTCGCGGCCGATCGCCGCGAGGGTATCGACCAATCCATTATCCCGCACACCGCCGAAGCGAACGGACGCGAGCACGTCGGCGACAGTCGGCAGCGCCTCCGCACACGTCGCGCCGCGGCCTGCTGCGGTTTATCGGCCCGCTGACGGACCCGGCGTGCCGGACGATATGCGCGCGGCTGCGGTGCGCGTTGATCCGTTGCGCACCTACGTTTTTTTCGTGCAGCGCCCACAAGGTCGGAATCAATACGCCGGCTTTGAAATCTTCGCCCGCCACGGCGGACAGTGGCGGTCCGAGATCGTGTACGTACGTGCGGGCGAGGCCATCGGCCGGGCGGGTTATCCCACGAAGTTGAAGGTCAATCAGTTTGTAAAGGATGGTCAGGATGAGGGTGTGACGCTCGTGGACGCCGACGGATCGACCGAAACACGATGGACGGAGTCTGATAGTCGCAACCCGATCCGAATGCTCTTGTGGACGACCACTCGGCATTACGGACGGGCTTGGGAGGCGGAACTGTTTCCAAATGCCCCGCCCGACGCGAAGTATTAGTTCAGCAGTTCGGGCGCAAATCGGCGTGTGCTCGTGACCATTTCCAATTCGGAGAACCAGCGCGTGAAGCTACGAGCGGTGTCGTTCACGCCGACATACGTTCGCCCGTCATCTGGGGCACGGGGGCGCCGTCGGGGAGGATGGCGGTGAGGAGTTCGGTGGCGTTGAAGGGTTTTTGGACGAGGCGTTCGATGGCGCCGCTGTGGAGGCCGGCGACGATGCTGGCGAGGTCGTGGTAGGTGGTCATGAGGATTCGGCGGGCGTGGGGGCGCATGGTGCGGGTGGATTCGAGGAGGGTGACGCCGTTGGACGTGCGGAGGACGTGTTCGGTGATGACGGCGGCGACGTTGGTCTTGTCTTCGAGCCAGCCGAGGAGGCGGCGCGGGTCGCGGGTGGCGAGCACTTCGTAGTAGGGCGCGCCGAAGCGGCTGATGACTTTGAGGACGGCCTCATCGCCGTCGAGCGCCAGAAGGCAAAGCTTGGGGTCCAAGGTGTTACCCGTCCAATCGCGTGTATTGGCCGCGGGACGATCATCGTCACGCGGGCGGGGCATGGTCCCGACCGCTCCACGGTGGGGAGAATCCTCTACCGATACTTCGGCAAGCGCGATGGCGAGTGTGAGGAAATGTCAGTTGGGAGTTGCGAGTTGCGAGTTGCGGGTTGCGGGTTGCTAGTGGCGAGTTGCCAGTTGGGGTACTTCGTTTTTATCGCGTGTACGGTTAGGCTTGCTGTCTTATGGACAGGGGCGATTCGGTTGCCGCGGTCGAGGGTGCACGAGCCGGCGTGACGGCGGCGGCCGTGGGAATGGCGGGGCCCGTCGTCGAGGTGCGGAACCTGCGGGTGCGGTTTGGGGCGCTGCTGGCGGTGAACGATGTGTCGTTTGCGCTGGGTGGGGGGACGCTCTTGGGCTTAATCGGACCAAACGGCGCGGGGAAGACGACGCTGCTGCGGACGATCGCGGGGTTGCAGCCGGCGACGCGGGGGACGGTGGAGATTCTTGGGGAGCGGTTGTCGCCGGACTCGCTTTACCAGATCGGATTTACGCCGGACGTGCCGCCGACTTACGACGAGCTGACGGTGCGGCAATTCATGCAGTTTGTGGGGAAGGGGTATGACTTGCCGGGGTCGGAGATCCGCGAGCGAACGGACTTTTGGCTGGAGAAGGTGTGGCTGGCGGATAAGGCGGACCAGAAGATCAAGGGGCTGTCGCGCGGGATGAAGCAGCGGGTGGGGTTGGCGCGGACGCTGCTGCCGAACCCGGCGCTGATCCTGCTGGACGAGCCGGCGGCGGGGCTGGACCCGGCGGGGCGGGTGCAGTTCCGGCAGCTCCTGATGGACCTGCGGGACCAGGGTCGGACGATCATCATCTCATCGCACATCCTGGCGGACATGGAGGAATACTGCACGCACATCGCGATCATGACCGGCGGTGCGGTGCGGCAGTTCGGCACGGTCGGTCAGATCGCGGGCGGGCACGACATCGGGCGGCGGCGATACCAGATCACGCTGGCGCACCCGGTGGCGGACCTGGCGCGGGTGCTGGGCGGATTGGCGTGCGCGAGCGGGATCGAGGTGGAGCGGGACCGGGCGACGTTCGAGCTGGGTTCGACGGCGGACGACGCGGCGGCGGCGCTGGCGCAGTTGGTGGCGTGGCGGTTGCCGGTGGCGTCGTTCGCGCCGGTGGCGGCGAATCTGGAGGAGGCGTATTTGCGGGCGGGGATTGGGCAGGTGGATTGAAGGGGAGAAGGGGTGAATGGGAGAAGCGGCGAAGCGGCGAAACGGTTAATGGGTGAAAGGGTGACGGTTTATGGCATCGTTTTTGGGATTGGGTGTTGACAACCCGGTGACGTGGGCGAACTTTTACCGACGCGGTGGGTTCAGGACGATCCTGGGGACGGCGGGGGCGTACTTTGCGATTCTGCTCGGGCTGATTTACCTGAACGTTCGGGTCAACCCGCGGCGGGCCGATAGCGCGTATGAGTCGTGGGCGGTGGGGCTGATGGCGCTGCAGGTGTTGTTCTCGGTAGTTATCGCGTCGGGGCGGGTGACGGCGACGATCCGCGGGGACGTGACGTCGGGGATGATGGAGTCGCTGCGGATGATGCCGCTGGCGGCGCGGCAGGCGATCGCGGGGTACCTCGCCGCCACGGCGGCGACGACGAGCGGGTTCATCGCGGCCAACTTCGTGCTGGGGCTGCTGGTGACCGTGCTGGCGCAACAGTCGCCGCAGCAGTGGGTGATGGCGAACGCGCTGCTGCTGGCGTTCGCGTTGCTGGTGTGGACGGTGTCGGCGTTCATGGCGCTGGTGATCCGCGGCGCGGGGGTGGTGATCGTCGGGGCGAGCGTGGTGGGGCTGGCGTGGAACGTCGGACTGCTGTACGTGGCGCCGGGGCTGTCGGTGCTGGCGGGGATGGTCATTGGCGGGAGCGTATTCGACCTGCGCGGGTCGCGCGTGGCGCTGGACGGGCCGGTGGCGTTGTCGCTGGCGTCGCAGCTCTTAATCGGGTGGTTGTTCTTCGCGGGGGCGGCGCGAAAGTACCGGCGGCCGGACGACCTGGCGCTGGGCGGGTCGCTGAGCGTGCTGTTGCTGCTGGCGTGGGTGACCGTGACGCTGCTGGCGATCGCGTTCCCGGAGGGGTTCACGCCGGCGTACCGGCGGTGGCGGTACTCGCCGGACGATTCGCCGGCGGCGTTCTGCGGGTCGACGGTGATGGCGATGGTGCTGGCGTTGGTGCCTCTCGCGAATTTGGCGCGGATGCACGTGCGTTGGGTGCGCGGGCGCGGGGACGACCCGGAGCTGCGGCGCGGGGCGCCGCCGATGGTGGTGTCGGCGCTGGTTGTGGCGGCGGTGCTGTCGCTGATGATGCTGGCGCTGCCGAAGCCGCCGGGCCTGGGGCGGGCGGCGTGCATGGCGTGCGCGATGGTGGGGTTCAGCGCGTCGGTGGTGTTCGTGGGGGCGTGGTTTTACCGCGCGGTGGAGAGCGCGAAGGTGATCATCGCGATCTGGCTGATCTGTTATTGCGTGGCGCCGCTGGGCGTGGATCTGGCGCGGGATCGGATGACGGAGCGGGTCGGAGAGGAGGAGCAGCCGGTGCTGGCGGTGGCGGCGTCGCTGAGCCCGGTGGGATTGCTGATCGAGGCGGCGACGGACCGGCGGGCGAACCTGGCGCCGGGGGCGGTGTTTCATTTGCTGGCGCCGCTGCTGCCGGCGGGGTTGTATTTGCGGGGGAGGCGGGCGACGTCGACGCGGCGTCGTGGGGGTAGCGTCGCGCGGGGGTGAGACGCCGGTTGGTGCGAAACCGCAAGCGACCGCGGATGCCGGTCGGCGAAGTCCGGCGTCTGCGCGCCGGAGGGGTCGGATCGTGAGGGGTGCACCTGAAGTACACTTTTCTCGGGCGCGTTGCCGTCTATTGTTCCGTCCGTGCGATTGGTTTTGCAAAGGAGACCTTCGATGCGGCGGATTGCTTTTCTAGCGTATGGCTGGCTGGCGTACTTACTGTTCCTGGGCGTGTACGCGTACCTGATCGGGTTTGTCACGGGGCTGGTCGTGCCCAAGACGATCGACGGGCCGTTGGCGGCGGGCGGCCTGTGGCTGGCGGTGCTCGTGAACGGGCTGCTGCTGGTGACGTTCGGCGTGCAGCACAGCGTGATGGCGCGGCCGGGGTTCAAGCGGTGGTGGACGCGGATCGTGCCCGAGGCGATCGAGCGCAGCACGTACGTGATGATCTCGAATTTGCTGGTGATCCTGCTAATCGTTTACTGGATGCCGATGCGCGAGGTGATCTGGCAGTTGGACGCGCGGGCGGCGCGGTGCGCGATCTGGGCGGTGGGGCTGGCCGGTTGGCTGCTGGTGCCGGGCGCGAGTTTGCTGATCAATCACTTTGACTTGTTTGGGCTACGGCAGGTTTGGCTGTATTTCAAGGACGAGGCGTACACGCACTTGCCGTTCCGCACGCCGCTGCTGTACCGGATCGTGCGGCACCCGCTGTACGTGGGGTGGCTGCTGGCGTTTTGGGCGACGCCGACGATGACGGCGGGGCACCTGATGTTCGCGGGGGCGATGACGGCGTACATCCTGATCGCGATCCGGTTCGAGGAGCGGGATTTGGCGAAGGCGTACGGCGAGAGCTACGAGACGTGGCGGAATCGGACCGGGATGCTGGCGCCGCGGCCGGCGGGGGCGAGCGCCGAGCCGGCGGCGGTGGCGCCGTGTGCGGAATGAGTGCTGATTCATGGGTGCCACAGGTCGGCGTAACACGCAGACCTGTGCGTTTTCGACAAACGCAAGACACAGGTCTCGGAGTACCGCGACCTGTGGCACCCGAGCTGATTGGAATAATCCCGCCGCGTCAGATTTCCTTGCCGATCAACTTCGCAAACTCCAGCGCGACGATTTGCTCTTCGACGACCACCACGAACGCGCCGGCGCGTTCGGCCTTGATGCCGGTGGACGTGTAGTGGCAGCGGGCCATCATGCGGATGTCGGGGTTGATGCGGCGCGCGACCTGGATGACTTCGAGGACGATCTTCTCGTCGGGGATCGTGACGACCAGGAGCTTGGCGGATTCGACGCCGGCGGACTTGAGGAGGTCGGCGTCGCGGGCGTCGCCGCAGGAGACGTATTTCCCGCAGGCGGCGATGGACCTGGCGTTGGTGGGGTTGAGCTCGACGACGGCGTAGGGGATCTTGCGGGCGTCGAGAATCTCGGCGACGAAGCGGCCGGGCAGGCCGAAGCCGATGATGATGACGGTCGGCGCGGGCGGCGGTTCGGCGGGCGAGGGGGGGGCGACGGGTTGGGGGATTTCGGTCGGTTCCATGCGCGGCGGTGGCGATGACGTGTGGTGGGCCGCGCGATCCTTGGTCGCGCGGTCTGAATTCATCTTATACACGATTTCGCGGGCGTGGACGGAGAAAGGATGTTGGGAAAAAGAAGAAGACATGGGCGGCGGGACGCCCATGCCACCTCAAATGGGGCTGGAAGCCCATGCCGTGGTCTTGGACCCGGTCACGGGTTCATGTTGAGTTCTTTGACGAGGAACGCGAGGACGTCGGCGGCGTAGTCGATCTGTTTGCTGGTCGGTTTGCCGGCGCCGTGGCCGGCCTTGGTTTCGATGCGGATGAGGACGGGCTTGTCGCCGGCCTGGTATTCCTGGAGGCGGGCGGCGAACTTGAAGCTGTGGGCGGGGACGACGCGGTCGTCGTGGTCGGCGGTGCTGACCAGGGTCGCGGGGTACTTCGTGCCGGGGCGGAGGTTGTGATAGGGGCTGTAGGCGTAGAGGGCTTTGAATTCTTCGGCGCTCTCGTCGGCGTTGCCGTAGTCGGTGGTCCAGGCCCAGCCGATGGTGAATTTGTGGAAGCGGAGCATGTCCATGACGCCGACGGCGGGGAGGGCGACGGCGAAGAGGTCGGGGCGCTGGGTCATGGCGGCGCCGACGAGCAGGCCGCCGTTGCTGCCGCCGGAGATGGCGAGCTTGTCGCGCGAGGTGTAGTTGTTGTCGATGAGGTATTGTGCGGCGGCGAGGAAGTCGTCGAAGACGTTCTGTTTTTTGAGCTTGGTGCCGGCCTGGTGCCAGGATTCGCCGTACTCGCCCCCGCCGCGCAGGTTGGCGACCGCGTAGACGCCGCCCATTTCCAGCCAGGCGATCAGCGTGGGTGAGAATCCGGGCGTGAGGGAGATGTTGAACCCGCCGTAGCCGTAAAGCTGCGTGGGGTTGTTTCCGTCGAGTTTCAGGCCCTTTTTCGACGTGACGAACATGGGGATGCGGGTACCGTCCTTGCTGGGGAAGAAGACCTGGCGGGTTTCGTAGTCGTCGGGGTTGAAGGCGACCTTGCTCTGCTTGAAGACGGTGGTTTGGTCGGATTTGAGATCGAGGCGATAGATGGTGCCGGGGGTGGTGTAGGAGGAGAAGGCGTAGAAGGTCTCGGTGTCGTCGCGGCGTCCGCCGAAGCCGCCGGCCGAGCCGATGCCGGGGAGATGGATTTCGGCGAGGGGCTTGCCGTCGAGGTCGGCGGTGCGGACGAGGGTGTGGGCGTCGTGGAGGTAATTGAGGAAGAATCGCCCGCCGACGGCGTCGGCGCCGCGAAGGGTGTCGTCGGACTGGGGGACGAGTTCTTTCCAGTTGCCGCGGGCGGGGTGAGTGACGTCGATCGCGATGACGCGGCCGCGCGGGGCGTTCAAGTCGGTGCGGAACCAGAAGACGGGGCCGTCGTTGTCGATGAAGCCGTATTCCGCGTCGTTCTCCATGAGCAACTCAACGACGGGGGCGTCGGGCTTGTCCAAGAGCTTGTAGAGCACGCGGTTCTTGGGGCTTGAACCTTGCGACGAGTGGATGACGAGGTACTTGCCGTCGTCGGTGACCTGGCCGCCGAAGTTCCAGTCCTTCTGGTCGGGGCGGTGGTAGATCAGGGCGTCGTCGGATTGCGGCGTGCCGAGGCGGTGGAAGTAGAGCTTGTGGTAGTAGTTGGTTTTCGTGAGCTTGTCTTGTTCGCTGGGGGCGTCGTAGCGGCTGTAAAAGAAGCCGTTGCCGTCCTTGGTGAAGGAGATGCCGGAGAACTTGATCCAGAGGAGGTGATCCTCAAGGTCCTTGCCGGTGGCGATGTCGCGGACGCGGATCTCCTCCCAGTCCGACCCGGCGGCGGCCAGGGCGTAGGCGAGCAGCTTGCCGTCGTCGGAGACGTCGTAGCCGCCCAAGGCGACGGTGCCGTCCTTGGAGAGGGTGTTCGGGTCGAGCAGGACGGTCGGGGTCGCGTCGAGCGACGGCGCGGTGTAAAGGACGGACTGGTTCTGCAGGCCGTCGTTGCGGGAGTAGAAATAGCGTCCGCCGCGGTGAAAGGGGATGCTGTAGCGCTCGTAGTTCCAGAGGGCGGTGAGGCGCTGGTGGATGGCGTCGCGCTGGGGGATGGCGTGGAGGAAGCCGAAGGTGACCTTGTTTTCGGCTTCGACCCAGGCCTTGGTTTGAGGCGAGTTGTCGTCTTCGAGCCAGCGATAGGGATCGGGGATCGCGACCCCGTGCAGGGTGTCGACGACGTCGCCTTTGGCGGTCTTGGGGTATTGGAGGCGGGTCTCGGCGAAAGAGCGAGAAGAAGTCATGAACAAGCCCGTGAGCGCGAGGAAGAGGACGGTGGAGCGCATCAGGGAAGCGTATTCGTGGGGTGGCGGGTTGTCTAATGCGATGGCCGGCGGAACGGAAAGCGGAAGCAGGAAGCTCATGCCTTCTTAAAGCTCGCGTTCATATCGACAACCGCATCCACCGGCGCGGTCAGTTTCTTCTTGCCGCCGTACTGCTTTTCCAGGTCCTTCAGCAGTGTGTCGAAGGCGGCGGCGTCGATGGGGAGGGTGACGGGCTGGCGCGTGACGCCGGCCATGAGCATGGCGTTGCCCAGTTCCAGGCCGCGGACGCCTTCTTCGCCGGGGGCGATCAGCGGCTCGTTTTTGCGAATGGCGTTGACGAAGTTCTGGGTGACGGTCCTGTGGGACTCGGGGCTCGCGGTGGGGACGGGGATGTCGATTTCCCAGGTTTCGATGTGGGCGAAGGCTTCCTTGCTGGTCTCGCGGATCTGGCGGACGCCCTTGCGGGTCTGGAAGAGCTTGAGTTTGCCCTGTTCGCAGACCAGGCGGCCGCGGTCGCCGGCGATTTCGAGGCGGTCGGTGCCGGGGTACTCGCCGGTGCCGGTGACGAAGTGGCCGATGGCTCCGTTGGGGTATTCGAGGATGGCGGAGACCTCGTCTTCGACCTCGATCGGGTGGAGCTTGCCGAGCGAGGCGATGGCGGTGATGCGGCTCGGCATCATGCCGGGGAGCCATTGCAGCAGGTCGAGGTTGTGCGGGTTCTGGTTGATCAGGACGCCGCCCCCTTCGCCGGCCCAGGTGCCGCGCCAGCCACCCAGGGCGAAGTAGGTCCAGGTGCGGAACCAGTTGGTGGCGATCCAGGTGATGCGGGCGATCTCGCCCAGTTCGCCGTCGTCGATGAGCTGCTTGATCTTGAGGTAGAGAGGGTTGGTGCGGGTCTGGAACATCAGCGCGTACTTCAGGTGCGGGTGCCGCTTGTGCAACTCGTTGGTGCGGCGGGCGTCGCTGACGCGGACGGCGACGGGCTTCTCGCAGAGGACGTGGATGCCCCTGGCGAAGGCGGCGTCGGTGATGACGGGGTGCTGGTAGTGGGGGGTGGCGATCAGGATCGCGTCGCAGGTCTTGGAATCGAGGAGGGCTTCGTAGGTCGTGAACTTGGCGAGGCCGGGGAACTTCAGGGCGACGCGGTCGGCGGCGGCGGGGTTGGCGTCGCAGACGGCGGCGAGGGTGGCCCCCTCGATCGCGTCCATGTACGAGACGTGGACGCTCCCCATGTTGCCAAGGCCGATGACGCCGATGCGGACTGGTGAGTCCATGACTTCTCCGTCTCCGGTAGGTGATGCCCCGGGAAAAGGGTAAATAGGTGCATCGACGGGGATTGTCAATCCGCATAAGATCGGGGATGTCCCCCCGGGCGAGCCGTGGCGGATGAACTCTCGGAACGATGCCGCGCGCCCGCCGCGCGCCCGCCGCGAAATGCAGAGCCAAGGACCCAAAGTGAGCAGTAAGAGCACCAAGACAGAAGAAACCTTCGCAGACAACCTTGAACAGACGCAGGAATCCACCCAGCAGCCGACGGTCGTCCCCCGCTCGGACTTAAACGCCGTCCATCACCTGTCGCAAAAGCTGATGGGGGAATTGGAGAAGGTCCCGGACGGGGACATGGTGGGGGAGATTGTCGAAACGGCGCTCAAGCTGCTCCGCGATCAGACCAACCGGGCGGACATCAAGCTGATCAACAAGTCGTTGAAAGAGCTGCGGTACGCGATGAAGGTGTTCGCGCCGTACCGGGAGGTGCGGAAGGTGAGCATCTTCGGCTCGGCGCGGACGCCCGAGTCGCACGACGATTACAAGGCTGCCGCCAAGTTCGGCCGGGCGATGGCGCGCGACGGGTGGATGGTGATCACGGGCGCGGGGGGCGGCATCATGGCGGCGGGGCACGGCGGGGCGGGGGCCGAGCCGTCGTTCGGGCTGGCGATCCGCCTGCCGTTCGAGCAGGCGACCAACCCGCACATCGCCAACGACCCCAAGCTGATCAACTTCAAATACTTCTTCACCCGCAAGCTGATGTTCGTCCGCTCCAGTCACGCGATCGCGCTCTTCCCCGGCGGATTCGGCACGATGGACGAGGGGTTCGAGGTGCTGACGCTGGTGCAGACGGGCAAGAGCGTGCCGATGCCGATCGTCTACGTCGACCGTCCCGGCGGCGACTACTGGCGGAGTTGGCAGCGGTACGTGGACAAGCAACTGCTGGAGCGCGGGCTGATCGGGCACGACGACCTGCGGCTCTACAAGATCACCGACGACGTGGAAGAGGCGGTGCGCGAGGTGACGCACTTCTACTCGAACTACCACAGCGTGCGGTACATCAAGGACGAGATGATCATGCGGCTGCACCGCCGGCCGACCGAGCACGAGCTGGCCGACATCAACCGCACGTTCAAGGACATCCTCACGAAGGGTGAGTTCAAGGTGACCGGCCCGCTGCACGCGGAGCGCGACGAGCCGAGCCTGGCGCGGCTGCACCGCCTGGTCTTCCACTTCAACAAGCGCGACCACGGGCGGCTTCGGATACTGATTGATCACCTGAACGACCTGCCGGCGTGACGCGATGGGGCGGGCGAATGTCCGATGCCGAACATTCCAACGTGGTGCTGATCGAGGACCGCCTATGGGTGGTAACGGAGCCCACCGGAATGCCGGCGTACGACTTCGCGTTCGAGGACTTCTTCGCCTGCCGACACCCGTTTCGGCGGCCGGAGGCGATTCGGGCCGTCGCGCGGATGGGGGCGGCGAGCGATTACGCACAGCGGTACGAAGCCTGCAAGTCGCAAGGTGTCGAGTTGATCCACGCGCCGGCCGAGTACGACCGAACGAGCCTGCTCCCGCACTGGTACCCGCTGATCGAAGACCTGACGCCGCGCAGCCGGTGGTGGTTGGACCGGCGGCCGTCGGCGGCGGAGATCGGGCGGGAGTTTCGCTGGCCGGTGTTCCTGAAGGGCGCGCGGCAGACGAGCAGGCACCAGAAGTCGCTGTCGGTCGCAACCAGCGCGGCGGAGTACGACCGCGTGATGGCGGGCTGGGACGCCGACCCGATCCTCTGCTGGCAGGGGCTTGTTTGCCGCGAGTACGTGGATCTGCGGAAGGTCGGCGTGTCGTCGGATCAGACCCTGCCCACGGCCTTCGAGTTCCGCTCGTTCTGGTGGCGCGGACAGTGCGTCGGCATCGGGCCGTACTGGAAGGGGGTGTCGTACGCCATGACGCCGGCGGAGCGTGCGGCGGCGCTGGCGATCGCGGGGGAGGCGGCGCGCCGCCTTGCTGTCACCTTCCTAGTCGTGGACGTCGCCCAGACGGCGGCGGGCGCGTGGACCGTTATCGAGTGCAACGACGGCCAGGACTCCGGCTACGCCGGCGTCGCGCCGATGCCGATGTGGCGGAAGATCCTCGACGTCGAAGCGGGCGCGGCGTGATTCGCGCTACGTCTTTTGCTTCGCGTTCTTCTGCCCGAACGGGCAGTACGCCAGCAGGGGGCAGATCTCGCACTTGGGTTTGCGGGCCTGGCAGATGGCGCGGCCGTGGGCGATCAGGAGGTGGGCCCAGAGGGTCCACTCGGGTTGGGGGACGATGGGCATCAGGTCCTGTTCGATCTTGACCGGGTCGGCGTGGTCGGTCAGACCCAGGCGCTGGGAGACGCGGCCGATGTGGGTGTCGACGACGACGCCGACGTTCTGGTCGAAGGCGTTGCCGAGCACGACGTTGGCGGTCTTGCGGCCGACGCCGGCGAGGTGGGTCAATTCATCCATCGTCTGGGGGACGTTGCCGCCGTGGTTCTCCACGAGCGCGGCGGCCATGGCGCGGATCGACTTGGCCTTGTTGCGGTAGAAGCCCGTGGATTGGATGTCCTTCTCCAGCGCCTCCTGCGTGACCTTCGCGTAATCGCGGGCGGACTTGTATTTCTTGAAGAGCGACTTGGTGACGACGTTGACGCGGTCGTCCGTGCACTGGGCGGAGAGGATCGTGGCGACCAGCAATTCCAGCGGCGTGGTGTGGTCGAGGCGGCATTTGGCCTGCGGGTAGGTCTTCTTGAGGATCGGCAGGATGGCGCGGACGCGGTCGATGCGGGCCTGGGTTTTCTTGGAGAGGGCTTTGGTGGGCATGGGGCGGGCGATCGTCGTTGGGGTGGCAAGCGGCGTCAAGTGTTGGTTGAAAACGCGGGCGGTTTGAGCCAATGTGCGTTTATTCGAGCCGTGTTACCGCCGGACCCCGCGGGACAAGGAGGGGTGGCAAACCTATACTTGGCACGTGGCCGGTGCGTGCTTTGCCAAGGCGTGGGGTTATGACGTCAATTTCGGGCCGGAGAAGTCGGCGCCGTTCGTGATTGGGAAGGTTGAAGTGAGCACGGAGGCGTTTGCGGAATGAAGTTCTTCACGCGCGCCTGGCACACGGGTGGGATGACGGACGCGGAATTCGAAGCCGCGCCCGGCGCTTACGAGGCGCACCTCGCGGCGCTCGATCTTCCGCCGAGCGTGCTGGCGTTGGCGAGGGCCGACCTGCACGACGGTCGCATCGTGGCGGTCGACGTTGACCCGGCGGTCGCGCGTTTGGCCTTGACCATTCGCAGCGGTGACCGGCAGGTTGGGTACGCCGATGTCGTGCTGGGGTTCGTTCGTGCTTCGATCGACGATTCATCGCACGGAGTACTCGAACGCGCCCGCGGCGCGGCCGGGGTTGCGTTGCTCTCGCACGAGGTCGATCGGGCCGGCGTCGGGTTCGAGTGCCGGTTGCTCTTTTACCCGAGCGGCGAGGCGACGATTCGGTTCGGCGACGTCATCGTCACGCGCACGCCCGTCGTCGGCCGGTGAGTATAGCGGCTCGCACCATTCTCACGCGACGTGGGAGAGGGGCGCCATGGCCTGCGGGGAGAATTGGATCTGGATTCGTTTGGCGGTGATGTTCGAGCTGAAGAGGATCAGGCCCAGGAGGAGGGCGAGGCGGATTCGGAGGAGCAGTTCGCTTTCGCGCTGGTGGCGGTTGAACTCGTCGTTGGCGGGGTTGGCGATTTCGGGCTCGTCGGCGTGCTGGATGTACTGGTCGCGGTGGCGGGTGAGGCGCGGCCAGATGACGCGCCAGTCGAAGATGACGAAGCCGATCGCGGCGAGGAACATGGCGGAGCGGAGCAGCGGGAGCAGCCAGTTTTGGCCGCTGGTGTCGGTCAGGAACCATTGCCCGATCAGGCCGATCAGCACACCGCCGGCGCAGATCAATTCGATTCGGGTCAGGTGGGAGATCAGGTTGGCGACGATGGTTCCGGCGAGGAGGGAGCCGTGCTGTCCCTCGAGGTTGACGGAGAGGACGGAGGGGAGGATGGGGTTGCTCTCTTTGACGGTGCGGAAGATGATCGGCGCCGCGATGGCGATGAAGAGGACGCCGCCGAACCAGGTGGAGAGGGCGATCCAGTAGACGATCTGGAGCAGCGGCAGGGCCATTGGCGGCAAGGGTAGGGGGGCGGCGGGAAATGTCAAAAGGAAGCGGAGCATGGTGCGAAACCGCCAAGCGACTCCTGGCGGGGCCAGGTTTAGTCGGGGTGGACCCAGGTGCCGTGCCCGCCGGACCAGATTTCTTTTTTCCAGATCGCGACGTCGGCCTTGAGGGTGTCGATTAGCCAGCGGCTGGCGTCGAAGGATTCGGCGCGGTGGGGGGTCGAGACGGCGATCAGGACGGAGGGGTGGGCGAGGGGGACTCGGCCGGTGCGGTGGAGGATGACGAGTTTGAGGATGGGCCAGCGGAGGCGGGCCTCGGCGGCGAGGTCGGTGAGTTGTCGGGCGGCCATGTCGCCATAGGCTTCGTAGTCGAGGGCGAGGAGGGATTGGCCGGTCGGCGAGGTTTCGGCGCGGGTGGTGCCGAGGAAGATGCCGATGCCGCCAGCGCGGTCGTCCTGGACGAAGGCGACCGCTTTAGCCGTCGGCAGGTCGGTCGCCAGGATTTCGCACCAGTCTTCGCTCATTTCCTCATCCTCCGCTCACGGGCGGAAGCAGTGCCAGCTCGTCGCCGTCCTTGAGCACTTCGTCGCCCGCGACGCGCGTTAAGTTTACCGCGAACGTCACGCGGCGGGCGTACGGCGATAGCGCCGGGTACTGTCTTACGACCGCCTCCAGTGCGCCGGCCGCCGACGTCGCCGCCGGCAGCGGTAATCGGAACTCGCCGACGCCCGCCTTGTCCCGAAGGATCGCAAACAGTTTCACGGTGATCGTCATCGGCGACTCATCGGGTCTTGATCGTCCACTCGATGCCGTTGCCGAGGGCGACTTCGACGCTCGTCGCGTCGGTGCGTTCGCGGAGGTATTGGATGTATGGGGCGAGTTCGGAGCGGTGGGTGGTGGCGTTGTCGGTGATGATGGCGCCGCCGACGCGGATCTTGGGCCAGAGCGTATCGAAGTAGGCGCGGCAGGCGGGTTTGTCGGCGTCGATGAAGGCGAGGTCGATGGGGCCGGGGATGGTGGGGAGGAGGTCCTTGGCGTCGCCGAGGTGGTTGACGACGACGTTTGCGAGGCCGGCCTGGGCGAAGGTGGCGCGGGAGGAATCGTATTTCTTTTGGCTCACGTCGATGGTGTGGAGCTTGCCGCCGGTGCGTTTGAGGGCGGCGCCCCAGAACAGGCCGGAGAAGCCGTAGGAGGTGCCGACCTCGACGATTAGTTTCGCATTGGCGGCGAGGGCGATGTGGTGGAGCAGTTCGCCTTCGACGCGGGGGATCTGCCAGTGGTCGTCGCGGTTCTTGCGGGCCTGATCGAGTTCGTCGATCGAGCGGAGGATGTCGGTTTCGAATTGCATGGGGTTCCTTCTTACTTCGCTGACAAGAGTTACTTTGCGTCTCCTTCGTATCCGACGATCGCGATGTGGTAACGGTCGGCGAGGCCGAGGACGTTTGTTTTTTCAAGGAGGATGGTCTTGCCGGGTTCGAGGACGAGGCAGCCGGCGCGGGCGTCGGCGAGTTTTTCGATCGTGGTGACGCCGATGGTCGGCACGTCCATGCGCATGTCCTGCCGGGCGTTGGCGACCTTGATGAGGGTCCAGCCGGCGACCTTACAGTATTGCGCGGCGCGTTCGATCATGGCGTTGGTGCCCTCGACGGCTTCGACGGCGATCACGTCTTTGTCGAGTACGGCCATGGATTGGCCGATGTCGAGTCGGCTAATGGTGCGGCAGAGGTCGTAGCCGAATCGGATGTCGGCCCACTGTTTCTCGGTGGGCTGGCAGCGCGTCATGACGCCGGCGGTGGCGAGCTGGTCGGCGCAATAGGCGGTGGAGTCGATCAAGGTGATGCCTTCCTTCGCGAGTTCGTCGGCGACGGCCAGGAGGACGGCGTGGTCGCGTTTGTCGCGGCGGAGCCGGGTGAACCAGATGCGCAGGGTACGAAAGTCGGGGACGTACTGGAAGTAGCGCCAGCGGGAGTAGACGAGGGATTTCTTAACACGGCCGACCATGATGGCCTGATCGCAGCCGGCGGATTTGAGGGTGCGGATCCACTGGCCGAGGCGGAGGAGGCCGACGTAGCGGAATTCGTCGACTTCGGCGGCGAGCTCGGGGGCGGCGCTGCCGGCGAGGGCGGCGCAGACGACGCGGCGTCCGGCGGCGCGGGCGCCGCGCGCGACGAGGGTCGGGAAGAGGCCTTCTCCGGCGATGAGGCCCAGGGGTGCCATGGCCTAACGTTAAAACACGTCCTTGCGAAAGGAAAGGGCACTTGGCCGCGGCGCTTACATCAGCAGGGGGGCATCGTCCGCCATGTCCACGCGCCAGACCGTTGGCAATTCCGTGACGACTGCCCGCGCGAGGCTTACCCAGGTCTCGCAGCCGTCGAGGACGACGCTGTCGGCGGATGCGGTTACCACGTTGCGTGATGCGATCAGAACTTTGTCGGGATCGGGCACGACCTCGACTTGCCAGGCCCAGGCGCGGGTGCGGGCGACTTCCAGGATGACGCCTTTCAGGCGGCCGCTGTTGGAGACGGGCGAATCGAGGTACCAGGTGACGTCGATTGCGCCGGATCGCGCGAGGGCTTCGCCGATCTTCGCGAGCGCGATCGGCGTCTCGTCGACGCGGCGCCAGGTGCCGTGCATGCTGGCCATGTCGCGCCAGCAGCCGTCGCGGCCGACGATCACGACGCCGCCCGCCAAGGCCGCCTCGACGGTGGTCAGGACGTTATAGCCGTCGATCCAGATCGGTTGGTTGCCGACGGCCGGCAGCGTCACTTCGCGCGCCAATCGGACGGCGCGGGCTTCATCGGAGCAGGCGGAGCGCATAACGGCGGTGCGCTGGCGCACGGTCAGGCCGTAGCGATCGCCGACGACCTTGAGGGCAGAGGGCGTGGCGTATTGGCGGGTGAGCAGCCAGGATAAGTCCGACGTCGCCGAGCGAAGGCGGCTGTGCCAGGCGGGGGCGAAGAGTTCGGCGTCCTCGGGGTGTGCGCCGCGATGGCGTCGGTCGTCGGACATGGTGGGACGTTATCTCACCGCCGAGCCGCCTTCGTTGGCACGTTGTTCTTCGGCGACGTCGGCGGCGACGGCCATGGAGAGGTCTTCGACTTTGCGGGCCTCGCGCATGGGTTGCTCGTGGTAGTGGGTGATGCGGCCGTCGCGGCCGATAACGACGGTGCCGCGCTTGGTGCAGTTGTAGGGCTCCTCGCCGGCCCACATGTCGTAGGCCTTTGCCATCTTGCGGGTGGGGTCGCTGAGCAGGGGGTAGGCGATGTTGTACTGTTTGCGGAAGGCGGCGTGGGAGTAGGGTGAGTCGCAGGAGACGCCGAAGACGAGGGTGTCCTTGTCGGGCGCGATCCGGCCGAGCTCGGGGCCGAAGGTGCAATGCTCGGCGGTGCAGACGGGTGAGAAGTCCATCGGGTAGAAGAGGAGGACGACTTTCTTCCCGCGCAGGTCGGCGAGTTTGACCTTGGTCTTGTTGGTGGTGTCGTCGGTGAGCAGGTCGAAATCGGGGGCGGGGTCGCCGGGTTTCAGGGGCATGAATCTCCTTGGTAGGTTCAGGCGGGATGATAACGGCGATGTGCGTAAAACATAAAGACGTAAAACATGAAGGGGCGCCGCCGGGCTCTTTATGTTTTACGTGTTTATGTTTTAGTGACGCGCATGAAGTTCGGGCGCATCAAACGCCAGCACGGGCGGGTCGGGGGACTCGACGGGTTGCTCGATCACATCGTGAAGCACTGCCCGCACGTGACGCGGATCATTCCGGGGCGGATCAAGCGGCGGCGCGGGAAGACGCCGCCGGGGTTTAAGATTCAGTATCCGACGGAGGCGGGGTTGAAATGTCTGTACAGCGGGACGGGGACGGTGCAGGAGGTGTTTTTGATTTGTTCGGACACGGAGGCGGCGCGGGGGTGGTTGACGGATGAAGGATTAGTCGATCCCGAATGAGTTGAAGGCCCGGGATGTTCGGAGTGTGACGTATTCGGATCCGTTTGCCCCGCGGTGCGACTTCCGTGTAGATTCCTTCACCGTGGCGATGCTTCAACAACCGGAGATTCACCCGAAAACCCGCCGGGCCTGGCGGTCCTGGCTGGCTAAAAACCACGCCAAATCCGCGGGTGTGTGGCTGATCTTCCACAAGAAATCTGCGAACAAAGACCGCCTTCCTTACGCCGACGCGGTCGAGGAGGCGCTCTGTTTCGGGTGGATCGACGCGACGGTTCGACGGATCGACGATCACCGGTATCGGCAGTGGTATTGCCCGCGCAAGGCGCAGAGTGTTTGGAGTAAACTCAATAAAGCGCGCGTGGAGGGTCTGCTCGCCGCCGGTCTGATGACGCCCGCGGGCCGGGCGAAGGTCGATCTGGCCAAGCGGAACGGGCAATGGTCGCACCTCGACGCCGTGGAGTCGCTGGACGTGCCGGCGGATTTCGCCAAGGCGCTGCGCGCCGCCCGGGGCGCCCGGCGCCATTTCGACTCCCTCAGCCCGTCGGGGCGAAAGATCCTCCTCTATCGCATTCACCTCGCCAAGCGTCCGCAAACCCGTGCCGTGCGGATCGCCCGGGCGGTCGAGTGCTGCGCCACCGGGCAAAACCCGAGCGCGTTCCGGCCGTCGGGCAAACCGGGCAAATAAGGGGGACATCCGCCCTTATTGACGCGCCCTGATTGACGGGAACCGCGTGAGAATAAGGGCGGATGTCCCCCTTATTCCGGACTTTGGTTTTCTTCGGGGTTATCATTCCACCGTGCCCGACCTCGCCCGCGCCATTGAACTTCTCAAACAAGGCCGCCTCGTCGCGTTTCCGACCGAGACGGTGTATGGCCTGGGCGCCGATGCTACAAACGCGGCGGCCATCGACCGCATTTACGAAACCAAGGGGCGGCCGAGCACGAATCCGCTGATCGTTCACGTGGCGTCCGAGGAGATCGCGCGGCGGTACGTCGGGAATTGGCCGGCGGTGGCGTCGCGGTTGGCGCGGCAATTCTGGCCCGGGCCGCTGACGATCGTCCTTTCGAAGCGGGGGGCCGTGATCCCGGATGCGGCTACGGCTGGGCTTGCGACGGTCGCGGTCCGCGTCCCGAATCACCCGCTGGCGCTGGAACTGCTTCGCGAGTTCGACGGGCCGCTGGCCGCTCCCAGTGCGAATCGGTCGACCCGTGTGTCACCTACTACGGCGTCGCACGTGCTCGAGGAGTTTCCCGATTCCGCGGCGGCTGGGGGCGCGGCGGACCGGGAACCCGCGTTGGTCCTCGACGGTGGGGCCTGCACGGTCGGGATTGAGTCGACCGTTCTGGATCTCACGACGCCGACGCCAACGGTCCTGCGGCCCGGCCATGTTACGGTGGCGCAAATCGAGGAGATCGTGGGTGCGCCGGTGGTGGTGGCGGGGGGGCATCTTGCACGAGAGACGCCGGCGGCGTCGCCGGGGCTGCAGGCGATTCATTATGCGCCGAGGACGATTGCCTATCGCTTTGAGACGTCCCAGCGGCCACTGGTGCCGGGCCATGACATTGGTCTGATGGCGCTGAGTCCGCTAGTCGGTCACAAAGAGTGGGGGCGGATCGTCGCGATGTCGGCTGACCCGGTTGAGTACGCGCAGCACTTTTATGACGTGCTGCGTCGGCTGGACGCGATGGGGTTGCCGGCGCTTTACATTGAGTTTCCGCCGGATCAGCCGGAATGGTCGGCGATCCGCGATCGCATTACCCGGGCGACTCGGCCCTACCGGGGCACTTGAATTACTCGCATAAGCAACTGCGACAAACTGTCGCTGTCCCGTTGTAGGGATTGGCCGCCAGTTATGTGTCATACGGACAAAAGGCCAATTCACGATCGCGGAATGTGGTAGAGTTCGCGGGTCTGCTGATAAGCGCGGTGTAAGCTGCGATGCTTACGCCAGTTGGGTCAGAGGAGCGGCATGGAAGATTGGGCCCTGCTCGGCCGGTATGTTGAATCCGGCTGCCAGGCGAGTTTTGACGCCCTTGTCACCCGTCACGCCGGGTGGGTGTTCTCCCTTTCGCTGCGCGCAGTTCGTGATCGTCATCTTGCGGAGGACGTGACGCAGGCGGTCTTCCTGATCTTGGCGCGCAAGGCTGCGAGCA
>Ga0207674_10000641_pt1 | contig 45504 bp, 54 predicted proteins | sample KBSCornC72_FD_184303 | JGI IMG/M metagenome (GOLD analysis project Ga0207674, IMG submission 184303) | Corn rhizosphere microbial communities from Kellogg Biological Station, Michigan, USA - KBS Corn C7-2 (SPAdes) (version 2) | ecosystem: Host-associated > Plants > Roots > Rhizosphere > Soil ... | reverse complement strand
AGAGGCAAACGGGAAAGAGCTCAGAGCGTCCTACTGTATTGACACTATAATACACGTGGCATATCGTTCCACCCAAATAACGGGAGGACAACCATGTATTCTCAACAGGAGCTGGACGACGCGGTCGCCGCGGGCGTGATCAGCGCCGAGGCGGCCGCTGCGCTTCGTGCGCACGTGGAGGGGCAAAGGTCCATCGCCATCCCCGATGAGGAACAGTTTCGGCTGATTACCGGCTTCAACGACATCTTCGTTTCGATCGCCGCCGCGATCCTTTTATTCGCGGTCGGCTTCATCGGCCAGAGTCTCGGCGAGGCCGCCGGACTTACCCTTGATTTCAAGGGCCCGTCGCCTCTTGCGCCGCTGGCGGTCGCTGCGACCTCGTGGGCGCTGGCCTTGTTCTTCACCGCCAAAAGGCGAATGGCCCTCCCCTCGATCATCCTGCTGCTGACCTTCGTCGGAGGCGTTCTCGCGACAACGGGCTTCAGCCTGGCGATGGCCGTCGGAACCGACGCGCTGAACCACAATAACGCGATTGGCGGTATCATCGTTGCGGCGTCAGCCGCGGTTGCCGCTGGCGCCGCGTGGCTTCACTGGCGCCGTTTTCGCGTGCCCATCACCGTCGCCGCCGGGGCGGCCTCCGTGTCGGCTGTCGCAATCGGCCTTCTGGTCGCCGTCGTTGGCCCGGATGACAAGAATCTCGAAAACATCATACTCGGCTTCCTTCTCGTGCTCGGCGTCGCGACCTTCCTCTTCGCCATGTGGTGGGACGGATCGGACCGTTCGCGCCTGACCCGCCGGTCGGACGTCGCATTCTGGCTGCACCTGCTTGCGGCGCCGATGATCGTGCACCCCATCTTCACGCTCCTCGGCCTAAACAACGGCACTGCGTCGCTCAGCGAAGGCCTGGTCGTGATCCTGCTTTACGTGGCGCTCGGCGTCACCGCGCTGGCGATCGATCGTCGCGCCCTCCTCGTGTCGGCGCTCGCCTACGTCCTTTACGCGCTGAATGAGCTGTTCCGGCAGTTCGGGGCGGTGGAGCTCAACGTGGCTTTGACCGCGCTCGTGATCGGCTCGGCGCTGTTGATGCTGTCGGCATTCTGGCACCAGGCTCGAAGTGCGATCGTTCGGCCGCTTCCGGAAGGGTTGCGGGATCGCCTTCCGATCCTCGACCGGACAACCCCAATTCCGGCTACCCAACCAGCCGGATAAGCCTCCGCTCGAGCGGGGCAAGGACGCCGACCAGCTCATGGCCCCGCTTGAGCACCATCCCATGCTCGCCGACCAGGACGAACGCCCCTTGTTTCGAACGAAGCTCGGGGCGTTTCTCTATGCGCACCTCGGGCCGCTCGGAGTGGCGGCGGAACGCAGCGAAAACCGCCACGTCAGGGTCGATTCGAAGGGCGTAATCGCGCCAATGTCCGGCGATCACCATCCGTCCGTAAAGGTCCAGGATTCGCGACAGCTCGCGGCGATCGAAGCTGACAATCGGGCGCCGGTCCCAGGCGTTCGGGAACGGCGCGATGACGCTCAAGCGCTCTTCACCTTCGGCTGCGGCTGACGCGCGGTTTTCATCACCGCGACCTCCTTCCGCAGCTCCTCGATTTCGTGCTCCAGTTCGGCGATGCGTGCCCGCACCGGATCGCAATCTTCGCCGCACGGCGTGCCGTACGGCATGAAGCCGGGGCTGTAATGCACGGCCTCGATTGGAACGGCCTTGGCGGGAATGCCGACGACGGTCGAACCTGGCGGGACGTCCTTGGTGACGACGGAATTGGCGCCGATCTTCGCACCCTCGCCCACCTCGATCGGGCCGAGCACCTGCGCTCCGGATCCGATCACCACGCCCGAACCGATCGTCGGGTGACGCTTGCCGCCGACGCCCGTTGACGGGTTCGTGCCGCCGAGCGTGACGCTTTGATAGATAGTGACGTCGTCGCCGATCTCCGCGGTCTCGCCGATCACGCTGAAGCCGTGATCGAGGAAGAAGCGCTTGCCGATCTTGGCCCCCGGATGAATGTCGATCGCGGTGAGGAAGCGCGACAGATGGTTCAAAAGCCTTGCCAGGAAATAGAGGCGGCCTTCCCACAGCCAATGCGCGATACGGTGCATGCCGAGCGCCAGGACGCCCGGATAAAACAGCACATCCCAGCGCGAACGCGCCGCAGGATCGCGGGATTTGACGGAGTCCAGATAGGCGACGAGCCCGGATTGCAAGCCTAAACACCTCGTCTCGTTACGATGACAATTTAAGTGCAGGGCGGCGCAAATACCAGCCGGTTTGGTCAGCACCTGCGATCGACGTGCTTGCTGAAACTTCTCCCCTTGGGCAAATCGCGGTTGAACAGGGCTGGAGGCAAGCATCTTCCCGGATATTTTCGCGGACCCGACGGCGCTCCTGACGTTCGCCCTGATCGGCTTTGCCGCGCAGCTGGTCGATGGCGCGCTCGGCATGGCTTATGGCCAGATCTCGAGCACCTTGCTCATCAGCATGGGGGTCCCCCCGGCCGCGGCCTCAGCGGGCGTCCATACGGCTGAGACTTTCACGACGGCCGTATCGGCGATCAGCCATACCGCCCATCGCAATGTCGATTGGCGATTGTTCACCCGGCTCGTCGTGCCCGGCGTGATCGGCGGGGTGCTCGGCGCCTACGTTCTGACGTCCATCGATGCATCGATCGCAAAGCCTTTCGTGCTCGCCTATCTGGCAGCATTGGGCATCTACCTCTTCTATCGCGGGGTCATGCACCGGCACACCGAGCGGCGGCCCCGGGTCGTCTCCCCGCTTGGGCTCGTGGGTGGATTCCTCGATGCGGCCGGTGGCGGAGGCTGGGGCGGGATCGTGACGTCGAACCTGCTCGTTCAGGGCAGCAACCCGCGCAAGACCATTGGCACCGTCAATACCGCCGAATTCTTCCTGACGGTGACGATTTCGGCGACATTCCTGGCGACAATGGGGTGGCAGGCCTTCACGGTTGCAACCGTCGGGCTGCTGATCGGCGGAGTGGCCGCGGCGCCATTCGGCGCGTGGATCGCCAAGCGGGTCAATCCGGACACCTTGTTGACCTTCGTCGGAGCCCTCCTGACGCTCGTCAGCACCTATGGCCTCTATCGGGCGCTCGCTTGATCAAATGGGTGGGCCAGGGGAGAGGCCCACCCATGATCTGCGGCTCGCGTCGCGTTCTTTCGGGCCGCAGCGCTCCCGGGAGGGGTCGGGAGTGGCTCGTTTGTGTTAGGCCGCTGGCAAACAGCAATCAAACCTATTAAAGTCGTCACATTGATTGAGTAGATCGATGACTGTCCATCTCCCGACCATCAAGCAGCTGCAATATCTCGTGGCCCTTCGGCAGCACGGGCATTTCGGACGCGCCGCCGAGGCGTGCTTCGTGACCCAATCCACCCTTTCGGCCGGCCTGCGTGAGCTCGAGACATTGCTCGGAATGACCTTGGTTGAAAGAACCCGGCGCGTCGTGAGGTTCACAGCGCTCGGCGAAAAGATCGCGGAGAAGGCCATTCGCGTTCTTCGTGAGACCGAGGAGCTCGCGGAGATGGCGCGGGCCGAAGGCCAGCCCCTGCATGGCGAGCTGCGCATGGGCGTGATCCCGACGATCGCGCCCTTCCTTCTGCCGGCGATGCTCCCGCGGCTCAGGACCGAGTGGCCGAAGCTCAAGCTTTACCTTCGCGAGGAGACCAGCCAGGCCGCATGTGAGGCGTTGCATCGCGGCCAGCTCGATTGCGTGCTTCTCGCCCTCCCCTTCGGCTGCGGCGAGGTCGATTCCGCGCCGCTCTTCGATGACCGGCTATTCGTCGCTTACCCCGGTGGCGAAGCGCCGGGCGGCGCCACGGTTGAGGTGGACGCGATCGATGAGAACCGCCTGCTGCTGCTCGAAGACGGACATTGTCTCAAGGATCACGCCCTCTCCGCCTGCAACCGCCCCGAGCTTCGCGCGCGCGCAGCGATGATGGGGACGTCGCTCCACACGCTCGTCCAGATGGTGGACAACGGCCTGGGGCTCACCTTCATCCCATCCATGGCGATCGAAGCAGGAATCCTCGTGGGCACCGATGTCGACGCGAAGCCGCTCCGTTCGGATCACGGGTTTCGCAGGATTGCCTTGATCTGGCGCCGCTCGAGCCCGCGCGAGAACGAATTCCAGATGCTGGCTACGACGCTTCGGCGGATCATTCGCGAACTCAGTCCGGAGCTGCAGGCCGTCGACCCGGCGCGCCGGCCCGAAACCGAGTTGCAGCCGGTCTGCGACTGACCGGCAAGCGGCAAACGCCGCGGCGCTCGTGGGAGTCGAGGAGAGACGAGCGCCGCGGCTAGGGGTTACTTCGCTGGAACCGGCTCACCGACGCGCTGCGAAGAGCTGGCCGTTGCCGCCTTTGAGCTGCGCAGGTCGAAGCGGTCGGCGTTCATCACCTTCGTCCACGCAGCGATGAAGTCGCGAACGAACTTCTCTTCACTGCCCTTCTCGGCATAGACCTCGGCCGTCGCGCGGAGCTGGCTATTCGAACCGAAGATCAGGTCGGTCCGGGTCGCCCGCCACTTCTCCTGCTTGCCGCCGCGGTCGCGGCCGATGAATTCCTCGTCGCCGCTCTCGTCGACCACTTCCCAGAAGGTGTCGTTGTCGAGAAGGTTGACGAAGAAGTCGTTGGTCAGCTGGCCCTTCCGGTTGGTGAACGCACCGTGCGGCGAGTCCTTATGATTGGCGCCGAGCACACGCAGCCCGCCCAGCAGAACCGTCATCTCCGGCGCGGAAAGGTTGAGCAGCTGAGCGCGGTCGAGCAGCAGTTCCTCGGTCCTGACCGAATGCTTGGTCTTGAGATAGTTGCGGAAGCCGTCCGCAGCTGGCTCAAGCACCGCGAAGCTCTCGACGTCGGTCCATTCCTGCGTTGCGTCGCCGCGCCCGCCGGTGAATGGGACCGAGACGTTGAAACCAGCGTCCCTTGCGGCCTTCTCGACCGCCGCGGTCCCCGCCAAGACGATCGCGTCTGCCATAGACAGCCCGCCGCGCAGCTCGTCGATCCTGGCAAGGACCCGCCCAAGCTCCTCGGGCTCGTTGACCGCCCAGTCCTTTTGCGGAGCAAGCCTGATGCGGGCGCCATTCGCGCCGCCGCGGTAATCGGACCTGCGGAACGTCGATGCCGACGCCCAGGCCGTCTTGACCAGCTGGCCGATCGTAAACCCGGCGCCGAGGATTTTGTCCTTGAACGCGGCGACGTCGGCCTCCGAGGGCTTCGTGCCCGCAGGTACCGGATCCTGCCAGATCAGGTCCTCTGCCGGGACTTCCGGGCCGAGGTAACGCACCTTTGGACCCATGTCGCGATGCGTCAGCTTGAACCACGCCCTGGCGAAGGCATCCTTGAACGCATCGTGATCGTTCCGGAACTTCTCCGAGATCTTGCGGAACTCGGGATCCATCTTCAGCGCCATGTCGGCCGTGGTCATCATCGTCGGCACGCGCTTCGAAGGATCATGCGCCGCCGGCGCCATATCCTCGGGCTTCTGGTTGATCGGCTGCCACTGCTGCGCTCCGGCGGGCGACCGCACCAGCTCATACTCATAGTCGAGCAGAAGCCGGAAATAGTTCTCCGACCATTGCGTCGGCGTATTCACCCAGGCTCCCTCGATGCCGCTGGTGATCGTATGCTCGCCTACGCCACTTTCGAATGAACTCGCCCAGCCGAGACCCTGAAGCGCGATATCCGCGCCCTCCGGAGCCGCGTCCACGAGGCTCGGGTCTCCTGCCCCGTGCGCCTTGCCGAACGTATGGCCGCCCGCAGTCAGCGCCACGGTCTCCTCGTGGTTCATCGCCATGCGCTCGAAGGTGATCTTGATGTCCCGTGCCGATTGCAGCGGATCGGGATTGCCGCCGGGACCTTCGGGATTGACGTAGATGAGGCCCATCTGAATCGCGGCGAGCGGGCTCTCGAGTTCCATTTCGCGCTCGGGCTGGATGCGGGTCTCGGCCGCATCGACCCACTTCTCCTCGGCGCCCCAATAGACGTCCCGTTCCGGCTCGAAAATGTCTTCGCGCCCTCCACCGAAACCGAAGATCGGGCCTCCCATCGATTCGATCGCGACATTGCCGGCCAGGATGAAAAGGTCCGCCCAGCTGAGATTCTTTCCGTACTTCTGCTTGATCGGCCAAAGCAGGCGGCGTGCCTTGTCGAGGTTCCCATTGTCTGGCCAGCTGTTGAGCGGAGCAAAGCGCTGGTTGCCGGAATTCGCGCCGCCGCGGCCATCGCCCGTGCGGTAGGTGCCTGCGGCGTGCCAAGCCATGCGAATGAAGAACGGTCCGTAGTGCCCGTAGTCGGCCGGCCACCAAGGCTGGCTGTCGGTCATGAGGGCTGTCAGGTCCCTCTTGAGGCCATCGTAGTCGATCGCGTTGAACGCCTCTGCATAATCGAAATCGTCGCCTAGCGGGTTCGGCGAAACGCCCCCGCCCTGGTGAAGGATTTCGATGGGCAAGGATTCAGGCCACCAATCTCGGTTGGTACGGCCGAGCAGCGAGCGCACGGTCGTTGGCCGGTCCACAGGACAACCCATCGGTTCGCCGGTCTTTGCGTCCATGATCTCACTCTCCTCGATTTGGGGTTTGGCCAAAACGCCTAGGCGCGGCTGGTCAGTGGAGGAAACGAACAAACTTCGTCAGTGAGAACTGGAAAATCGATCAGTCCATATGTTTCAGGCCGACCCGCAGATAATCGTACCCTGTAACCAGGGTCAGCGCGGCGGCGGCCCACAGGCTCGTGATTCCTACGATGTGGATCCAATGTTGTGACGGGAAGGCGCCGCCCAGGATCAAAGCGCCGAGAGCAACAAGCTGGAACGTGGTCTTCCACTTGGCGAGCGCACTTACAGGAACCAGAACCTTGAGCTCCGCTAGGAACTCCCGAAGGCCGGACACCATGATTTCGCGCAGCAGGATGATCAGCGCGGGAATGACGCTCCAGTCCTGGACAATCGGTACGTCGCCATCGGCCTTGCGGCTGGCCATCAGCATCACAAGGACGGCGGCAACCATGATCTTGTCGGCGATCGGATCGAGGAACTGGCCGAGGCGCGAGATGCGACCCTGCGCGCGGGCAAGGTAGCCGTCGAAATAATCGGTGATCCCGACGATGCAGTAGAGAACGAAAGTGATCGCATAATCCCACGGCGCCGGTTTCCACAGGAGGAAGACCAGGATCGGCACCGCGAGGATGCGCGACAGCGTCAAGAGGTTCGGCAACGTCAGCATCGTTCCTGAACACAATCAGTTATAGGGTTTGGCGTCCCGCGCAAAGCTGGCTATCGACTGCACCCAGTTTCATGAGAGCCGGCGCGCTTCAGCCTTGATCCAGAACGTCACCCATCTGCTGCGCGCGCGGCGGTTCCTGCCGCTGTTCGCCACTCAATTCCTCGGAGCGTTCAACGATAGCCTGTTCAAGCAGGCCGTGGTGCTGTTCGTGACGTACCAATTGTTCTCGAACCCCGCGAAGGAGTTCCAGTTCAGCGCAATCGCGCAGGGCCTGTTCATCCTGCCCTTCTTTCTGTTCTCGGCGCTTTCGGGCCAGCTCGCCGATGACCATGACAAAGCCCGCCTGATCCGGATCATCAAGCTCGCCGAGATCGGGATCATGATCGTCGGCGGTGCGGGGATCATGCTCGCCGACATTCCGCTGATGCTCGCGGCCGTCTGCGCGATGGGCGTCCATTCGACTTTTTTCGGGCCGATCAAATACGCCATCCTGCCGCAACACCTCCGGAGGGACGAGGTCCTGGGCGGAACGGGGTTGGTCGAGGCCGGGACCTATATTGCGATCCTTGGCGGGACGATCCTCGCGGGAATGCTGGCCCTGGCGCCGTCGATTGCCGCTGCAACCACAGTCGGGATTGCTATCCTTGGCTTCCTCACCGGCCGGCAGGTCCCGCCTGCCCCTCCAGCCGCCGAGCGCATTCCGTTCAACTGGCACATCATCCACGCCTCGATCGAACTGGTCAGCGCGACGCTTCACATCCGTCGCCTGTTCCTCGCCATCCTCGCCATCAGCTTCTTCTGGACCATCGGCGCCGTGCTGATCATCATCTTTCCGCCGCTGGTGAAGAATGTCCTCGGCGCCAATGAGCAGGTTGCGAGCCTGTTCATCGGGATCTTCTCCGTCGGCATTGCGATAGGCTCGATCCTGATCAACCGCCTGCTCAAGAGTGAGGTGTCGGCCCGTTTCGCGCCCGCTTCAGTCATCGCGATGGGCGTATTCGTGCTGCTTCTGCATTTCGTTGCCCTGGCCTGGAGCAAGACCGGGCCGGATCTGACGACGCTCGGCAATTTCGTATTTCATCCCTTGGCCGGCCTGATGATCCTGGCGCTGCTCGGGGTCGCGATCACGGGAGGAATGTTCGTGGTGCCGCTCTACGCGTTCCTGACGACGACGGTGCCGAAGACCGAGACGGCGCGCACAGTGGCGGCGAACAACATTGTCAATTCGGGTGCGATGGTGATCGGCTCGCTGCTTGCCTTCGCCCTCAGCAGCGCCGGAATTGGGCCGGTCGGGCAGCTGCTTATGGTCGCTGTCATGTGCCTCATGTCTGCCTGGCTCGGTTGGAAGCTCCACCTCGCCTGCGACTAGGCAGACCGTTACCCGATCAGGATCGAAACGAAGATGAAGCCGGCGAGAAAGGTCGTCGCGAACAGCCTGAAATCCGAAGCATTCCAAAGTCGCGGTGGACGCGATTCCGCTTTGGCCTGCGACAGGCGCGGACGAAGATCGAGAGCGGTGCGCAACGCGTGCATGACCAAACCTTAACGCGGTTTTTACCATACACCAGAACTCAGAGTGGTCGGGCGCGATCCATCCGTCCCTTCCCGGGACGGTCAGCCAGTCAGGCCGAAGCCGCGCGAGGCGCCGCTGGCTCTTCGTGGATGCTGCGAAGGGAAAGAAGCTCGCGAGCCTGTTCAGCCGGCATCGCCTTGCCGAAGTACCAGCCCTGTCCGAGGCCGCATCCGAGCATCAGAACGGAATCATAAGCCGCTTCATTCTCGATTCCCTCGACGCACACCGGAATGGAAAGCGCGGCGGCAAGTGTCGAAACCGCCCGGATAATCGCCATGCTTTCCTTGTTTTGCGGAAGGTTCGTCACGAAGCTGCGATCGATCTTGATCATGTCGAACGGCAGGGATCGCAAGCTCGACAGCGATGAGAAGCCGGTCCCGAAATCGTCGAGCGCCAGGCGGATACCCTGGTTCTTCAGGCTGGTCACGATCGACCTCGCGAGATCAATGTCGGCGAACAACGAACTTTCGGTGATTTCAACAATCAGTCGGTCGGCCGGAAAGCCGGTCTCGGAAAGCATCCGGACGACGCGCTGGGCCAGCCAGCCGTCGGCAAATTGCGTCGGCGAGATGTTGACGGAAATCTTGATCGCAGCATCCCACTCCGCCGATTGCCGCAATGCCTCGGCGATGACTTGTTCCGAGAGGCGTCCGATGGCGCCGATCTCTTCGGCGACGGGAATGAAAACATCAGGTCCGATGATCCCCGAAAGCGGGTGGTTCCATCGGGCAAGGACTTCGAAACCGACGATGTCTCCGGTTGAAAGGTCGATCTGGGGCTCGAAATAAGGAACGAACTGACCGTGCTCGAGACCGTAGCGAATGCCCTGTTCGATCTCACCCTGCGCGATAAGCGCCCGCTCCATTCCGGCATCGAACCAGACGGGGCGGACGACCCGCCCGGATTTCGCGTGGTCCATCGCGATGTCGGCACGGCGAAGTAGATCCGGGATCCGCGCCTCGGCAGCCGGTGCGGCCGCCAGGCCGGCAAAGGCGCCCACTTCGATCATTCGCTCTTCGATCAGGTACGGCTTGGTGACTGCGCGGAGCACGGCCTCCGCCATGACCTCTGCACGCGCGTGTTCCGTGGGTGCAAGAGTGAAGGCGACCGCAAATTCGTCGCCGCTGAGCCGCGCGATCACGGCTTCCGAACCGAGGGTCTCTCCAAGCGACGCCGCCAGAGCTTTCAGTAATCGATCGCCTGTCTCATAGCCGTGCTGGTCGTTCACGGCCTTGAACCGGTGGATCTGAAGCGAGACGATAATCACGTCGACGCCCGTTTCGCTCGACGCCCGGCACAGTGCCTCCGCACGATCGGCAAAACCCTTCCGATTGAAAAGGCCGGTCGCTGCATCGGTCGTCGCAAGAACCGCGGCACGCCGCTCGCCATCCGCGCGCATTTCGGCCTCGTGCTGGAGATCGACGTAGCGGCGCCACCCGAACAGGATCAAAGCCACGTTCAGCATCAGGGCCGTGCAGGCGATCTGGGCCTGGCGCCCGAACTCAGGCCCGGCGAGGCGAAGATGTTCGAAGAACGTGCTTCCGTTCCAAATCAGGAGGAGCACCGCACTGATCAAAATCAAAAGGACAAGCGCGTCCCGCCGCGCGTTCAGAAGTCCCGAGCGCAAGTTACTGGTGTTACTGGCTTCTTCAGCAGCTTTGGACACTCATCGGACATAGTCCGGGAACGCTTAATAAATTATCCTACCATTTTGGAATAATGACGGAAGCGAAACGGCGTTCGATCCGGTCATTTGGTGCGGACGGCGGGACTCGAACCCGCACGCCCCTGAGGGCAGAAGATTTTAAGTCTCCAGCGTCTACCGGTTCCGCCACGTCCGCATGTGGCCGGGTAGCATTATAATTCCGCGGCGGCTTCCTGAAGGTTCAGCCGTTCGCGCATTTCCTTGCCGGGCTTGAAATAGGGAACCCGCTTGGCGTTCACTTCAACGGATTCGCCGGTTCGCGGATTGCGGCCGACGCGAGCGTCCCGTTGCCGGGTGGAGAAGGCTCCGAACCCCCGCAGCTCGACACGGCCGCCCTTGGCAAGCTGGTCGGTGATGGAATCGAAGATCGCACTCACCACACTTTCGACCTCTCGCTGTGTGAGGTCGGGAAAATCGCCGCAGAGCTTCTGCACCAGTTCGGAACGGATCATTGACGTCCTCAAGGCTTCAAGGATTGGACTCGGCCGCCTGCCCCCACACGGCGGCCGCTTGGACTCTACGCTGTCAGGAAATTGTCATCCGCGCAAGGCGGATTCAAAGGCGGCGTCCCCAACCGAAACAGCCGGGAAACGCCGCCTTTCGAGTTACTTCGACTTCTTCTTGGTCGCTTTCTTCTCTTCCTTGGCTGGAGCTTCAGCCTTCTCGGCCTTCGAAGCCTCGGCCTTCTCAGCCTTCGAAGCTTCGGCCTTGGCGGCCTTCGAAGCTTCGGCCTTGTCGGCCTTCGAAGCCTCCTTTGAAGCTTCGGCCTTTTCTTTCAGCGCCGCGCCAAGGATGTCGCCCAGAGAGGCGCCCGAATCGGACGAGCCATATTGGGCAACGGCCTGCTTCTCCTCAGCGATCTGGAGCGCCTTCACCGAGAAGTTCGGCTTCTTCGAGCGGTCGAAGCCCGAGACCATCGCGTCGAACTTCTGGCCGACCTGGAAGCGCTCCGGACGCTGTTCGTCGCGGTCGCGGCCGAGATCGGAGCGCTTGACGAAGCCGGTCGCCCCATCGTCGCCGACCTGGACGTCGAGACCCGCGTCCTGGACGGCGCGGACGGTGACGGTAACCGTCTCGCCCTTCTTGACGCCGCCCGCGGCGGAGGTCCCGCCGCCCGAACGAGCACCGGCGCCGGCGCCGCCGCCCTCGAGCTGCTTCATTCCGAGCGAGATTCGCTCCTTCTCGACGTCGACGTCGAGCACCTGCGCCTTCACCATCTCGCCCTTGCGGTGAAGCTGAAGCGCTTCCTCACCCGAGACGCCCCAGGCGATGTCCGACATGTGGACCATTCCGTCCACGTCGCCATCGAGGCCGATGAAGAGGCCGAACTCGGTGGCGTTCTTGACCTCGCCCTCGACGACGGACCCGACGGGGTGCGCGGAAGCAAAGGCTTCCCACGGGTTCGACTGCGCCTGCTTGAGGCCCAGCGAAATCCGGCGCTTCTCCTCGTCGACCTCGAGGACCTTCACGTCCACTTCCTGCGAAGTGCTGACGATCTTGCCCGGGTGAACGTTCTTCTTGGTCCAGCTCATCTCGGAGACGTGGACGAGACCTTCGATCCCCGGCTCGAGCTCGACGAACGCGCCATATTCGGTGATGTTGGTCACCCGGCCGCGGAACACGCCGCCGACCGGATACTTCGCGGCCGCACCCTCCCACGGATCGGCTTCGAGCTGCTTCATTCCAAGCGAGATGCGCTGCGTCTCACGGTTGATGCGGATGATCTGCACCTTCACCGTGTCGCCGATGTTCAGCACCTCGTTCGGGTGATTGACGCGCTTGTACGAAATGTCGGTGACGTGGAGCAGGCCGTCGATTCCGCCGAGGTCCACGAACGCACCGTAATCGGTGATGTTCTTGACCATGCCTTCGATCACCTGGCCTTCCGCCAGCGACTGGATAAGGCCGCTGCGCTGCTCGGCTCGGGTTTCCTCGAGAATTGCGCGGCGCGACACGACGATATTGCCGCGGCGGCGATCCATCTTGAGGATCTGGAACGGCTGCGGAAGGTCCATCAGCGGCCCGACATCCCGCACCGGGCGGATGTCGACCTGCGAACCTGGAAGGAAGGCCACGGCGCCGCCGAGGTCGACGGTGAAACCGCCCTTTACTCGGCCGAAGATGATGCCTTCAACGCGATTGCCGGCGGAAAACTCGCCTTCGAGCTTGTCCCATGCGGCTTCGCGGCGGGCGCGGTCGCGCGACAGCATCGCCTCGCCCGCGGAATTCTCGACGCGGTCGACATAGACTTCGACCTCGTCACCGACCGAAAGCTCGGCCTTTTGGCCCGGCGCTGCGAACTCGCGCAGCGGCACCCGGCCTTCAGACTTCAGGCCCACGTCAATCACCGCCATGTCGTTCTCGATCGCGGTGACTGTGCCCTTGACGACCTTGCCCTCGAACGCCTCATTTTCACCGCCGAGGCTTTTGTTGAGCAATTCCGCGAAATCGTCGCGGGTGGGAAATGCCGTGGTAGCCATAAAGTTGGTTGTCTCTCTTACCTTCGAATTCGCCTGCCGCCGCCGGCCACCTTGGCCGGACTTCCATCAAGCGGTCCTGGTCAAACCCTTGCCGCCCCAGCCGCACCATGCGGAAGGAGCATCCAGTGGGACGGCTGTTCGCGCGGCCACCCGCGAAAAAAGGCGCGTTTGAGTACGGGCATGTCTCCCGAACCCAACGCGCTCGCAAAGAAGCGGGCTTCCACGAACGACTTGAGCGTCCGCCGGACGGGGCGCGCCTTAGACCAGAGGGGGTGGGAGAGCAAGGTGCACGCGAAGGCTCGCGCCGCATCGCGTCGAGACCTGGAGCTTCGCCGCGAACTGAAGAATTACAGGGAGCGGCGGCGAATGCGCGGAGTGTAGCGGGTGCCGTCGTCTTCGACCGGCGGCACGTCCGGCCCGCCCTTGCCCTTCATGTCGAGAAAGGTGCGGACGGTTTCGGCGGAAACGGCGCGGCCAAACAGCCAGCCTTGAGCCTCGGTGCAGCCGAATTCCTTGAGCGCGTTGCGAATATGCTCGCTTTCAACGCCCTCGGCGGTGATCGGAACGTTCAGGGTATGGCCGAGACTTGCGATCGTGTTGACGATCGCAGCGGTCTGCTCGCTCTTGACGATGGTCGAGATGAAGCTCTTGTCGATCTTGATCCGGTCGACAGGCAGTGAGTTCATCTGCGCGAGGCTGGCATAGCCCGTGCCGAAGTCGTCGAGGCTGATGCTGATTCCGACATTCTTCAAGCTGTTGATGATCGTCAGAACGGTCTCGCGATCCTCGAGCAGCGACCCTTCGGTAATCTCGATCTCAAGCCGGTGTGCCGGAAAGCCGGTCAGCGACAGGATCTTCATGATCTGCTCGGCGAGCGTGCGGTCACGGAATTGGACGGGCGAGACATTGACCGCGATCTTGAGATGCGAAGGCCAGGAGCGCGCTTCCTTGAGCGCCTGCTCCATCACCGACAGCGTCAGCGGACCGATGAGACCGGTCGTCTCGGCGACCTCGATGAAGGCCTCCGCTTCGATGAAGCCGCGGGTTGGCGAACGCCAGCGAGCCAACGCCTCGAACCCGACGAGCTCACGGCTCGCAAGATCGATCAAGGGCTGGAAGAAGGGAACGAATTCATTCGCGGGAATGCCGCGGCGAATGTCCTCCTCGAGCTGCAAGCGCTCGGCGAGCTCGCGCTCGAGCTCACGGTCGAACCAGGCAAGTCCGTTCCGGCCTGCGCGCTTCGCCGCGTAAAGCGCGACGTCGCTCTGGCGAAGGACGTCCTCCTCGCGGTGAGAACGAACGAGCATGGCGAGCCCGATCGAGGCCGAAATCGCCAGCTGGGCGCCGCCGACAAAGACAGGCGCCGAGAGGCGGGCAAGAATCGCTCGACCGATCTCCTCCGCTTCTGCCGCTTTGGCGCCGGCGAGCAGGACGGCAAACTCATCGCCGCCGATGCGCGCGCAACAGGCAGCATCCGGCGCGGCGCGGGTCAGGCTTTCGGCGACCGACTTCAGCAATTGGTCGCCGGCAAGATGGCCATGGAGGTCATTGACGCGTTTGAAATGATCGAGATCGAGCAGCAGCAGCACCCCCGACGCCTTCGCATCGAGCGCGTCCCCCAGCGTGCGCATCAGCTCGCGGCGGTTGGCGAGGCCCGTGGCTGGGTCGGTATTGGCGTTGCGCCGAGCGATCCGCTCGGCTTCCTCATAGGCTTCGAGCGCTTCCTTCAGGTCCTTCGATCGCCGCCAGCCGAACAGGATGATCGCGATATTGAGCAGGAAGGCGACCTTGAGAGTTGCCGCCGAATCCGGAAGCCGCGTGCCGAGGATCGCCGGCGGAAGCAATTGGCTTCCAAGCCCGACGAAAAGCAGCAGCGCGGCAATCGTCGCGCAGCTGGTGATGAGATGGCTGCTCGCAATGCGAACGGCCTTCTGACTTGCTCCACGCAATACCCGGCTCACTTGTTGAAGTTGGTCCACTGTTGAGGGACTTAGCCAAGATGTGTGAAAATTATCCTACCCTGCCCTTTAAGGGCGACGGATGTCTTGCGTAGGTATTTTCCTATTGCATCTAGGGAACATATCGGGAACAAAGGAGCCGTTGGAGTCGCCATGCTTGTTCTCGATCCCACCATGCTTGTCGCATTGGCTGCCCTGATAAGCAGCCTTTCCGCCTTCGTCTGGGCGGTGCGCAGGCGCCCCTGACGCCTAGGCACATTCCTTGCTGGACGCAGGAAATAGGACATTCCAGCAGGCCATTTTCCCGTTTCGCTAATGGCGCTATTGCGCTCGGCAATGCTCGAGGGCTGGAAAGATTATTTTCTGCTCGTGGGATCGGCCGCCGCGGCGCTGATCGGACTCCTGTTCGTCGTCGTTACCCTGACCGCCGGCAGAGAGCTGGGCACGGTCGAGCGCGGACAAAAGCTTTACATGACTCCGATCGTCTTCTCGCTGGCGGCGATCGTATTGCTGTCGGGCATCGCCATGGCGCCCATGCCTCCCGCCCTGTTCGCCGGCGCAAGCGGCCTCATCGGGCTGATCGGTGTGATTGCCCAGTGCAGGATCGCCCTGGGTCTCAGAAAAGTGGCGCCGGATCACACGACCACATTCGACGTGACCTGGTACGGCGTCGTCCCGGCGATCACTTATGCCGCCCAGTTGGTGGCAGCGGGAGTGCAGCTGGCCCGTCCATGCGCTTGGGCACTTGCGGCTTTGAGCGCCATTGTGATGGTCGAGTTGCTGATCGCCATCCACAATGCTTGGGACCTGGTGACCTATTTGGCCCCGAGGACGGACAAGCCCAACGAGTTGCGCTGACGCATCAGTCACTGACCCAAACTGACGCAACGGCAACAGAAGTCATTGATGCTTAACGCCTCGTTTGTCACACACACGCGCGATGAGGTGGACGTTCGCCGCTTTGGGTGCCGCGCTCTCGGCTGTCGTGGTCGTTCTGGCCGCGGCTCCGCGCGAAGCTGACGCCCGCCCGCGCCCGGCCCCCCTCTATGATCCGGTGGGACTGAACATCGGCCTCATTTGCCAGTGGCAATGGCAATGCATGCAGCAACAGAACCAGGCGATGACTCGCGCGCTGAAATATGTTCGAAACAAGAACCCTCCTGCATGGCGGATTCAGGCCTGCAACAGAAATGCGTCGCGCAAACGCCAGCGCGTCGATTGGGTCGGCTACGATCATTGCATCCGGAACGACAAGATTCCGGCCTCGGCTCCCCTGCCGTCGAAAAGTGGCGGCGGCGCTCGCTATCGGCGGCGTTTCACCTGAAATCGCGCCGCAGAGCGGCAACAATTCCCGATAATGGTCCGAAGGGGTGGACGGGAGCCGCGGCCGCTGTCTAGCAGCGCCGCGCCGATACCCTAGCTAACCACTCGGCATTATCTAGAAGAGGGATATCAAGTGACTCGTCTGAACATTTTCGCGGCCTCCGCCGCCGCGCTCGCTTTCGCTTCGCCTGCGTCCGCGCAGGACGCCGGTGCGGCATCAGCATCTCAAGCCGGCGCTCCGGCCGGCTTCCGCCTTGAGGCTCTGCTCGGCTACGACCGCTCCGGAGTCGATGGCTTTCACGAGAGCGGCGTGCTGTACGGCGTCGGCGCCGGTTTCGACTTGCCGGTCTCGAACTCCGTCTCGCTTGGTGTCGACGCTGAAGCCAGCGATTCCACTGCCAAGAAGGCCGGCGTGAAAGTCGGCCGCGATCTCTATGCCGGCGCGCGCGTCAGCCTCGCGCTCTCACCGAACAGCAACCTCTATGTAAAGGGCGGTTATACCAACGCTCGAGCGTCGGCGAGCGGCTTCGGTGGTGCGAACGCCGACGGAGTCCGCGTCGGTGTTGGCCTCCAGTATCTCGTGAGCGGCAAGGCTTACGTCGGTGCGGAAGGCCGCTATTCGAACTACGAAGCTGGTGCGGATAAGTACCAGGCGGTTCTGACGCTCGGAACGCGCTTCTAAGCCACAGCTCGATCGAGCAAATGGAAGGGCGGCCCTTCGGGGTCGCCCTTTTTGCTTTGGCTAGGTTTTCGGGAAGGATGGTGGAGCCGAGGGGGATCGAACCCCTGACCTTCGCAATGCCATTGCGACGCTCTCCCAGCTGAGCTACGGCCCCACGTGCCTCGCCCTTAGGCGAACTTTCCCCTGCTGGAAAAGGGGAAAATAATCACAGTCCGGGCAATTTCCAGATCGGGACCGCGGCAGACGAGATCGTCGCGCGGAATTATCAGATCTTCAGGTTCGCCACCGTCAGCCCGACCGTTGCGCCCGTGCCCCGATAGGACCCGTTGGGCGTATCGTACCACGTCCGGTTGACGCCGACATTCAGGCTCACACCCGACGCGATCGGCTGGCGCCGCAACAGCGCAACGCTGGTGAAGTTTCCCTTGGCGGCGGTCGGTGAAGCGCTCACGTCGTAGAGCGAGCTTCCGCGCCCTAGCCATAATTGCGTCGAGCCGCTCCCCGCGGGATCGCTCAGCCGCAGGCTCGCCAAATGAGCATGGCTCACGCCCAGGCGATTGGAGTCCAGCAGGCTGAAGCGATAGCTGAACGATCCACCGCGGAAATAATAGCCGGCTCCGGCCGACCAGGTCGTGACCCGGTTGTTCGAGCCATAATCGGCGAATTTGCCGCCGAGCGTCGCGCTGAAGCCGCCGCCGAAGCGGTAACTGAAGTCCTGGATGAACTGGCGGCGCGCGAAGATCGAGCCGTTGGTCGCCAGTCCGATAGACGTGTGGCTCGACAGGCGATCCGTCCAGTCATGGTCGATCGATCCCGCGACGGACGTGGCCTCGATCGAATTCCCTCCCGCGCGCCTTCGGCCGGATGACACGTTGAGCGCAAGCTGCGTTTCCTTCGACACGCCGAAACTGGACTCGCCGCTCGCGATCACGCGGTCGCCGAAGAGCTTGGAGAAGTCGGTGTAGTCGACCCTCAAGACCACCGTGGGGGACGCAAGGCGCGCACCCGATTTGATGGGCGCTGCGCCGGCCGGGATCCCCGCCGAGGCGCCGCAGGCGAAGGTCAAGGCGGCTCCGCCGCGGACCCACAATCCGTTCATTGATATTCCCCTCAGAAAGTTTCGAGTTGCTGGGCCAGCCGGTACCGTCCGCTGGGCAGGTTCTTTTCGACCGTGATGCGCGGCGCGAAGGAGCTGTCCGGCGCGATCATTCGCCCGGGGAGCACGATGACCTGTATCCCCAGCGACGACCGAGCGCCGATAAGGCAGCCCAGTTTTTCCATTCCGGTATCGACCCAGGCACCATCGACAAGGACCTTCACATTGTCCTTGTCGAGGCGGTGGTTCGATGTGCGGACCTGCGCACCGAGATAGGCCTCGTGCTCGATCTTGGAATCCGCGACAAAGCATTGCGGTCCGATCGTCACGCGATCCTGGATGATCGCGCTCTTGATCTCGGTGGCGAAGCCGATGCGGGTGCCCTTGCCGATCCAGACGGGACCGCGGATCATCGCGAGATTGCCGATCATGCAATCGTCGCCGATCGCCACCGGGCCCTGGATGAATGCACCCTCGCAGATGCGCGTGCGGGCGCCGATCGTGATTGGACCGCGCGACACGTCGAGCGTCGCGCTTTCCGCTATCGATGCCGACGGATCGATCCGCGCTCCCTGATCGTCCGTCTGCCAGCTGACGGAGCGAGCCTGCGCCTGGAGCTCACGCCACCACACGGACGTACCTCGTCGGCTTGTCGCGGCCATATTCGTGGCCCGTGAGCAGGCTCGCAAAGCCGTGGATCAGCCAGACGGCGTAAGCGAGGAGCACGTAAAGCAAGGCCAGCGGCGCCGTGAACACGAGCCTGAACTTGTTGTGATGGATCGCACTGACCCCGCCGAGGGCCATGACAACCACCATCCAGAGCAACGGAAACATCAGCGACGGAAGCGTGTGCGACACTCCAGCGAGCACTGCATGGCTCCAGGAGATGGCGTAGATGGCAACACCCAGCACCACGACCAGGAACATCGGCAAGATGCTGAACAGCCCGTAGCGCGAAAGCAGCAGCTTGCGATGCAGCCGCATGCAGACGGCGTATCCCATGATCCACCGCCGCCACCGACGCCATTCTTCGCGAAGCGTATTGCACTCCTGCGGATAGACGACCGCGCGGTTGACCTGCCGGATCTTGTAGCCGTGGGCGACGAGCGTCCAGGTCAGGTCGAGATCCTCGACATTCGTGCGGTCGGTGATTCCGACGTCACGCAGGACTTCTGTCCGGAACATCCCGCATGATCCCGAGATGATGAACGGGGCTCCGCCGAGGATTTGTTGAAACGTCCGCTTCACCATGATCATGGGAAGCTTCACACTTGCCCGGACATAAGCGAGCAGCCCGCCGGCGCGCAGGTCCGATGACGGGATTCCGCCAACGGCGTCCGCGCCTGCCTCAATCTCCGCGAGCATGTAGCCAAGGCTGTTGCCGCGGCGGAGGCCGCGGTCGCCGAAGGGAACGTAGGTGTCTGCGTCCGTAAGGAAGACCTGGTCGCACGTCACATGATCCAGTCCGGCCATGATGGCGGCGCCCTTGCCGCTGTTCTCTTGCGTCACGAGCAACAGGCGAGGCGTCCGCTTTGCCAGGTTTGCGACGATCTCGGCCGTCCTGTCGGTCGATCCATCGTTCACGCAAATGACCCGTTTGACATATGGATTGCGCAGAAGGTTGATCAGCGATTGTTCGATGACGGGCTCTTCGTTGAAGGCCGGAACGATCACTTCCACCGACATGAGATTGGTTGACGGCCGGCGACGGAGCCTGACCAGGAAGAACAGCAACGCGCACGTTGCCATCACGAAAAAGAGGATGGTCTTCATCGCTCAGCCTCACAGAATCAGTTTGTAGGGAATGAAACCTTCCGTCTGGCCAAGGTCCACTTGGACTCCACGGAAATGAGCAGCACTGCGGATCTTCTCCTCGTGCATGTAGAGTCGATCGCCCTGGCTCGCGTGGAGCTTGAGAGCTTCGACCTTGCGCTCGACGAAATCGTCCACCGGCTCGAAGACCGTCGGAACGAAATTCGGATATGAACTTGGCGTCTCGTACGCGAAGATCTGCGGAACCGTGCGGCAAGCGATGGCCGACGCCTCGTAAACCGCGCGATGGTCCTGGTGACGGTCGCCGTCGAACATCGTGTAGACGCGATCGGGCGACACATCGCGAACGTGGTGCTCGATTGTCTCGATGAGCTCGTTCAGATGTTCATGCAGCCGCGTGTCGGGAAACGAATGGAGGTGAACCGATTGCACGCCGAGCGAGCGGAGAGCGCTCTGCGTTTCGGCGCCGCGGTCAGCGCTTTCGCGGCTGCCCCTTCGTCCGTCGGAGAGGACAACCGCGTGAACGTGCGCGCCGCCAGCGACGAGCTTGGCGAGCGTCGCTCCGCAACCAAGCTCGAGGTCGTCCGGATGGGCACCCAGGGCCAAAACGGTCTTTGTCCGATCCATTTCGGTGGATGTACGTTGGGCGCGTAAAGCGACCCTTGTATTTGATTTCAAAACGGATTGAATCGACGGGATTGTCCGTCAAAGCGGAATTGTCGGCGCGTTACTCTGCAACCGGTAGAGTGAATTTGAAGACGGTGCCGCCGCCCTCGACAGCGTCGAACCAAATGCGGCCGCGATGCGCCTCGACGATCGTCCTGCAAATGGACAATCCGACGCCCATGCCGCTCTGCTTTGAAGTGATGAACGGCTGGAACAGATTGGCCGCGACCACCGGATCAAGTCCTGATCCTGTATCGGCTACGCTGACGGTCACCAGATCTCCGTCGCGGCGGGAATCAATCCTGAGATGCCGCCGAACGCTGCCGATCATCGCATCGATGGCGTTGCGTATCAGGTTCACAAGGACCTGCTGGATCTGAATCCGGTCTGCCAGCACCGTCGATCCCGAGGGGTCGAGATCGATCTCGACCTCGATCCCATGTTCGCGTGTTCCGACCAATGCCAACGCATTTGCTTCGGTCACCAGGCGCGGGAGGTTCTCGGGCTTGTAGGTTGTTCGTCCGTGACTCATGAAATCGCGCAAGCGGCGTACGATCTCGCCGGCGCGAAGCACCTGGGCCGCAGTCGCCTCCAGCATCGAATCCAAATTTTCACCGTCGTCGCTCGGCGGCAGTCTCTCGAGCAGCAGCCGAGCGCCTTCGCAGTAGTTCGCGATGGCGGTAAGAGGTTGGTTGATCTCATGTGCGATGGAGGTCGCCAAGGTCGACATCTCGCTTACGCGGCGAACGTGGGTCAGTTCGGATTGGAGATCGCGGAGGCGCGTTTCGGTCTCCAGACGCTCCGTCAAATCGCGAATGAAGCCGGTGAAGATTCGTCGCTCACCAAGCCACGCCTCACCGATCAGAAGTTCGATCGGGAAGGTATTTCCATCGCGTCGCCGGGCGTTCGTCAGCCGGCCGATTCCTATGATCTTGCGCTCGCCGGTCCGCAGGTAGGACAAAAGATAGCCGTCGTGACGCTCGCGATCCGGCGCGGGCATGAGCAGGTTCACGTTCTTGCCGAGAACCTCCGACTCTGCGTAGCCGAAGATCTTTTCCGCCGCGGCGCTGAACGAAAGAATTTGCGCGTTCTCGTCGATAACGACCATCGCATCGGGAACCGTCGCAAGGATCGAGCGCAAATGCGCCTCGGTATCCTCGCGGGTCCTCGGAAGAGGATCGCTCGCGTCGCTCATCTGATCGCCTTACAGCCGTTCACCGGAATGAACGAGATGCTTCATGCGAAACGGCTTGAATCGAGCAGGATTCACGCGGCTGTTCGGAGCAACTCGGGATCCGGCGCGCGCTCGCAAAAACGGCGCATCGCCTTGTAGTGGATGGCCAGGTCCATGTACGCCGACCGCGCCGCTGCGCTTTGTGCCTGATCGATCTTCGAGAGGGTTTGCAGGTAGCGGTTGTGCCAATAGTCAGCCATTGCGTCGACTTTCGAAAAGGTTGGGGCGCCTGACGCTCACGCAGCGATCAGATGCGGCGCAGCTCCCGAGAAATAGTTGGTCATCAGGTGCGTGCCCGATTCCGACAGCTCGATGTATCGGCGTCGCCGGTCGAGATGATCGTCGCGCATGACGACCAGGCCGGCCTCCTCGAGGCGCGCTATCCAGCGCAGCGCTGTCGCACCGGGAAGTTCGGCGCCGTCCGTGACATTGCCGACGGTGTCGCGACGCTGCAGCACATGGGATTCAAAGAGATGGAGGAGGATGTCCCAGGCCGGACCCGAGCTCAATTCGCCGAAAAGCCTCCGTCGCAGATAGCGAAGCTGGCGGGCACTGCGAACATCGAACCGAAGGTCCCGTCCAGCGGGAGTCTCAATCTGGCTCCGAGAATCCGCGGACCGGCGGCCCAATTCGGCGTTCACATCATGCAGAGCTTTCGCGAGCTGACCCGCCATCGCCGCAAGTTCCTCGAGCTTGCAGCTCCGGCCCGATAAGTCCGATGTTTGCTCCGCGACGATTCTCATGCTGGTCATTTTCGTTGACCTTCTATTTGCGATGTTCCGGTTCAATGCGGCTCGCGGAGCAGTTTCGGAAGATAGGAAAATCACTACGTAGTTCCTCTAATCATTGGAGAAGATTTCCCCGCCAAAACCTCGGTCACCCCAACCGAAGCATCGTAGAACTACGATTTTGCCTGCACCGCTCCCTCCAGAATGGAAGCGATGTCGTAGAATTGCGCTGATGACTTGAAGTCAGGTTTGCGGGAAACAACAGTTGACCACAGGCCCCAGATCGGCGGCCAACGGTGCCAGTCAAAGGCAACAGAGTGAGCGAGCGGAAATCAAGCGCAAACGATGCGGCCTGCGCCACTGCAACGGCGGAGTTTCTCGATGAATTGGGTCAACCGCTCGTCGCTGCTAGCAATTATGTTGGAGCCGCGCGGATCCTGCTCGGCTCGGGAAATGCCGTTCCCGCACAGGCGGTCGACTTACTGGAGAAGGCCGAAATCCAGATCCTGCGCGCCGGTGAGATCGCCCGGCACTTTCGCCGTGCCATGGGCACCGACGGCATCTGTCACTGACGGCGGCTTTGATCAGGTATCCAACAAGCCCGCCTGGACAGCGATCCTGACGGCTTCCGCCATGCCGCGGACGCCCAGCCTCCCGAACAATTGCCCGCGATAGGCTTCGACGGTTCGAACACTGAGCGACAGACGATGGGCCGTTACCTTGCTCGGTTCACCAAGCGCCATGCCCTTGAGAACCTCGCGCTGACGGGAGGTGAGCTCCGCCACCTTTTCCCGAGCCGCGGTTTGCTGCGGTCCGTCGGGGGTTGAAAACGACGTCGTTTTGTCGAGGGTCGTGATCAAATCCAGAAGGCTCTTCATCGGATAGGGTTTTTCGAGGAACTCGAGGGCGCCGAGCTTGATCGCTTCGACCGCGAGAGGAATGTCTCCGTGGCCGGTCAGAACCACAACGGGCGGGAGGTCGCGGTTGCGACGCAGCGTTCGCAAGGTTTCGAGCCCGTTGAGCCCCGGCATCATGATGTCGAGCAAGACCACATCGGTGCCCGCCGGGATACCGTTGTCGATCAATGCCGATCCGCTATCGAACGCAACGACGCGATGGCCGGCGTGCTCAAGTAACGCTGCTGTAGAATCTCGAACCGCGGCGTCATCGTCCACGACTAGGACGAGACGACTTTTGTTTGCTTCCCCATTCACTCCAGTCACAACAGGTCTCTCTTCGCCTCGTCTGAGGCAACGGACCGAGCCGTCAAAGAGTACCTTTGGGTCGCTGACTTTGCAAATGGGCCGAGCGCAATCCACCAACGAGGCATTTGTATGCGGCCAAAAAGCGCACTAACATTCGACTGCTCGGTCCTTGTGCACGTGCGTGAAGCGCGCAACGGATGAGGCCGCATGCTCCTTGCAATCAAGAGATCGGTGAGACCTGGCGCCTCCGGGCCGTTCCCATATCTGATCTCTGCCGGCATGGTTCTCCTTTCCTTCGCCGCCAGGTTCGCATTGGCGCCGCTGATCGAGCAACGCTCACCATTGCTGCCCTTTACGGTCGCCGTAGTCCTTGCAGCGGGCCTCTACGGAATTGGCCCCGGGCTCTTCGCCATCGGCCTCAGCGTGGCGCTTTCAACCTGGGCCTTCATCCTTCCGGGGGCGAATGGCGGCCTTTCCTCCGATCAAGTTACCGGCATTGTGCTTTTCCTGGCGACAAGCGCGGCGATGCTCGTGTTTGCCAATCATTTGCGCATGGCCCGGGCAAAGGCTGAAGCGCTGGAGATCGAACTGATGGAGGCGCAGACCAACTCGGCCATGAGCACGATGGCGTCGACCCTCGCGCATGAGCTTAACCAGCCGCTGACCGCAGCCTCGAACTATGTTGCGGCTTGCGGTCAGCTGGCCGCGCATGTTCAGGACGAAAGGCAAGAGTTGCTGGTCAAGGGTTTGAGCCAGGCGGAGTTTCAGATTCAGCGCGCTGGAGCGATCATCCGGAATGCAAGGGCGCTTATCAAAAATATGCCGTCCGAACGGACTCGCGCGTCCTTGCAGCGGAAGTTTGACCGAGTGATCGACTTGATTCGCGCGACCGATGTCGGATCTCATGTGACTTTTACCGCGCGCATCGCCCCCGAAGCGGATAGCGTCGTCGTGAATAGGATTCAGATCGAGCAGGTCCTGCTCAATCTCTTTCGTAATGCCTGCGAGGCCACGGAGGGCATGAATGAGGCCGCCCGGGTCATTTTCAAAGTCACCGCGACCAAGGAAGGAAGCCTGATCGAAGTGCGGGACAATGGTCGCGGCATACCGCGAGATCGCCTCCCGCAATTGTTCACGGCCGTACGCTCATCGAGCACGGGCGGAATGGGAATCGGCCTATCCCTTTGTCGCACGATCGTCGAGGCGCACGGCGGTGCAATCTGGGCGCAGAACAACCCGGAGGGGGGCGCGTCCTTCTTCATCCTCCTGCCATCGAAGGAAGAAGAGGAAGCCTAGCCGGCCGAGACCGCTGACCCCTGCACCGGATCGCCGCGAAGTTCGCTGAATGCCCTTTTGAGGGCGCCGCTGAGGCGATCGAGCGTAAATGGCTTCTCGATGAAATCGAAAATGCCGCCGTCCTGCATCGGTTCTTCTTCGTTAGCGTTGGAATGCCCGCTCATCACGATGACGGGCCATCGCACTTTCCTTGCCGCCAAGGCTTCATGCAACTCGATTCCGGTCATCGTCGGCATGCGGAAGTCGGTGAGAACGCACCCGGGCTCGAGAGTCTTCAAAGCATGAAGAAATTCAATTGGATCCGAGAACGGCTTCGACGGGATCCCCACCGAATCCAGCAGGAACATCGTGGATTCGAGCATCGCCGGATCGTCATCGATCACGTAGACGCGCTTCGCGGCCGCTGTTGAGCTGGAAGGGCGTTCGACGGCCATCCGACCCGTTTACCCCGGGTGGCCGCCCGTTACTCTACCGCAAAATTACGGTAGTGCATCGAAACCGAACTCAGGTGTCGTCGTCTTCGCCGGCGGTCTCGATGCCGAGATCGTCGTCGCCGGTGTCGAGATCGACTTCCTCGTCGGCGCTGACTTCGGCGTCCTCGTCCACCGTGAGCTCTTCCGCCGCAAGATCCTCGTCCTGTTCCTGCTCCTTTTCCTTCGGAGCCGGAGCGGCGGCTTCGAACGCGAGCGGCTGCTTGGACTTCAGCACCGGCTCGGGGATCCACTCGGTGCCGCAGTTGATGCAATGCACGGGATCCTCGGTGCCGAGGTCATAAAAGCGGGTCGAGCACTTGGGGCAAGTGCGCTTGGTGCCCCATTCGGGCTTCACCATGAGGATGTTAACTCCAGTCAGATGTCGTTTGTGGCGGGGCTTGCCCGGCGTTCGGCGGCGCGCCTTGCCATAGGGCAAGGGCGCTGTCAAAGCGCCCGCCTTGCATGGCACAAGCAGCCAACTCTGAGCCGCGGATCGATCCCGACGGAGATCTGGTCATCGCCGTCGATGGCCCGGCGGCGAGTGGCAAGGGCACGATCGCCCGAGCGCTGGCGAAGCACTTCGGCTTGCCGCACATGGATACGGGCTTGCTCTACCGCGCGGTGGCGCTGAATCTGCTGCAGATGGGGGGCGACCCGTCGAGCGAATTCGAAGCCGTCCGCGCCTGCGAGATCGCCCAGATCGATCCCGACGATCCCGAGCTCAGGAGCCAGGTCGTGAGCTCAATTGCATCGCGGATCTCATCTTACGCGCGGGTTCGGGCTGCGCTGCTTGACCGCCAACGGCAATTCGCCTCGCAGGAAGGTGGAGCGGTTCTCGACGGGCGTGACATCGGAACGGTGATTGCACCCCATGCGACCGTGAAATTGTTCGTGACGGCGACACCGGAAGTCCGTGCCGAGCGACGGATGAAGGAGCTTCAGCAGCGCGGAATGACGGCGCATTTCGCCGACGTGCTTGCCGACATCAAGGCGCGCGATGAACGCGACAGCACTCGTGAGGTCGCCCCGCTGAAGCAGGCCGCGGACGCGATCTTGCTCGACACGAGCGGATTCGATGTCGAGGGCGCGATTGGCGAGGCGGTGCGATTGGTCGAGGAACGTCTGGCCGACGCTTAGGCGTCAGTGTCCGCCGCGAGCGGCGAGAGCCGGTGCGGGCGCGGAAGCCGTCGTGAAGACCGGCTTGCCGTCCAGATTGCCCGGCGGCGAATAGCGGCAGATCAAATAATCCCAATCGGCCGAATAAATTGCGCAGCCGACGCGCGTCGTCGTCGGCCAGACCATCTGCGTATAATGCGCGACGTCCTCCCAACGGCCTGTCTGGCTGACCGCGGGGAAGAGCCCCGGCCGGAGCAGGCGCTTCTCGCCTGACCAGAGATCGACGAGTTGTTCCGGACTGAGTGTTCCGTGCCAGGCCCTGGCGAGGTTCTCGCGCTGGCCCGGCCGGGTTTCGCGCGGCGAATGCACAAGCTGGTGAAGGCTGGCGAGCACGGGCCCGTATGAGGCTGCCGATGCGGCGAGTTCCGGATCCCATTGCAGCGGCGGATGGCCGACGGCGGCGCGCTCGCGGTTGTGCGCGGCGAGCAGCTGCGTCGCAAGATCTCCAGTCGCGCCGGAGAATTTGGGGGCCGGGGGAAGCGGAGCGAGCGGATCCCGCGCAGCAGCGGGCGCGGCTAGCGAAAGCCAAAGCACCGCAGCTGCGAGGGTTCCCCTGGTCATGACGGCCATTCTGCCGCCAAGTCGCTAAGAGAGGCTCAGCGACGATGGTTAATGGTGCTTGCGCCTAGAAAGCTCGTCCGACGGAAAGCGACAAGCGATACTCATTGTCGGGATGCGATGCGCGGATGCGCTGCCAGACCGGTACACCCAGCTCCGCGCCGATCGACCAGCCGCCGGCGGACGTGAATCGCGCGCCGGGCGAGATCCAGACCGACTTGCCGCCGCTCGCTTCCTCGACCTCTCCGGCGACGGTCTGCCGGCCTTCCCATTCACCGGTGAGCTCGACGAAGGCGTCCCATGAAGCCTGCACGTGCGCCTCATGCTGCTCATCGAGCTCATCGCCGTGGTGATGGTTGCGTCCATCGTGATGCTCATGGACGGCTTCGCCGCCGAAGCGGTGCGACAGGGCGATTCCTCCCTGCATTCGGTCGCCGAGGCGGGTGCGTTGCGCGCCTTTCCCCGAGAATTGATAGAGGCCACTGGCGCTCAGCGTCACCGATCCCAGGCTGGATTCGGCAGCGGCCCCGACAATGGGATCCCAGCTGCCCGTACCCGGCTGATGCTCGGTTTCGAGCCGCTCGCCATCCCGGCTCTTCCGATGCGTGTTGCCGGTGGGAAGTTTGATGCCGCCGATCACCGCGAACTTCAGCGGCTTACCCCCGAGGAGCCGATATCTGGCGAGGATGTTGACATCGCCGATGCCCGATATCGTCCCCAGCCGCTCCACCTCGCCCACGCTTTCGCCTTCGCGCAGACGATCGCGACGAACGTAGGGAAGCTCGGCCGAGACGGTGAGCTCGTGAGTGACGCCATAGGCCGCCCCGACGGCGGCGTTGAGGTTGTAGTCGCTATTGTGCGCATGGATGCTTTGGCCGGCGAGCTCTTCCAGTTCCTCGTCCGGCCGTCGATCCGGTCGCGTGTAGGTCAAGCGAACGCCCACGGCGGCATGGCCTTCATCCAGAGTGTCCGGACTGAGGACGTTGAAGCCCCCGCCTCCACCAACGCCGCTTGGGCCCATATGGTCGGCGTACGCCGGCGAAGACAAAATCGTAGCAACTGCAAGCAGTAGATTGCGCCGCGCACGCGGCGTCGAAACTCGACTGATCATGATACCCCTTGATGGTCGCCGCTGAAGCGCGGTCGTGCGGAACTGTACCGACAGGTTCAGGGGGCTAGCGGCGGACCTCGGAGGGGCGGACGATCATGATTGCGGTACCGCGCGATAAACTGAAACGGCCGGCCGAGCAGGAGGGCGGCTCCAACGAGGAGGGCGGCGGCGAGCAGCAGCATGCCCGTGTCCGCAACGCCGGCCGGCGACGCGGATGCGTAAGGGCAAGGCTGGTGCGCGGCCGCGGACTTGCCGTGATGATGGGCTGCGGCGGGATGTACTGCCGGTGCTGGTTCCGCGTCCGGGCACGCGACGATTGTGATGGTGCCGGCATTGAAGGCGGGCATGAACCCCGCGGGGCTGAGCAACCGAAGTGCAAGCAGCAGCGCAAACGAGGCAGCGCAGAGCGCGCGCGTCAAAGTCGTTGCTGTCCGGACTCCTGGCACGCGGGCGCCCTAGCGACGGCGCGTCCCGCAGACAAAAGAAAAGCGGCGGCGCCTTTTGAGCGCCGCCGCGATCCTTACTCCGAAATCGCTTAGAGCGAGTTCGAAACGTTGTTGAACGTCGTGCCGAGCTTCGTACCAATGTTCTGCATAGCAGCAATGGCAGCAACGGCGATCAAGGCGGCGATCAGACCATATTCGATGGCGGTCGCGCCCTTCACGTTCTTCAGCAACTTAAGAAACTTGGCCATCTCTGGTCTCCCTAAGAGCCTGATACGGGAAGCACTGTCCCCACCTGTGCAGACTTTCCCGCCCAGGATTTGTGCGAAATATCCGCTCCGTGGTTGAGAAAGATTTAAGATGGCAGGTTGGCAGACATTAACTTTTTGCCACTCTGTCCCAGATGGGGACGCTCACAGATGGTCAAAGAAATTCCCGAGGTCGTCAGCCATGTCGCGCAGACCTTTGGTGGCATCGCTCCAGTCATCGGGGAGCGGACTCTTGCGCGTCGTTTCGGGCCGGCGCTGGGGAACGCGGAATTCAGTTGGGAGGTCGGGGCCGCGACGGTGATCGATGCTCACTGCGCTGGCCATGAAACTGTGCCAGATCTGCGCCGGCAAAGTGCCGCCGCTGACCTTGCCTAACGACGTGTTGTCGTCCTTTCCAACCCAGACTCCGACAACAAGATCGCCCGCGAAACCGATGAACAGGGCGTCGCGATTCTCCTGGGTCGTTCCGGTCTTGCCGAAGGTCGGAATCCACAAGGCAGCCCGGCGGCCAGTGCCGTCGTTTGCTGCAGCATAGAGGAGGTCCAGCATTTGCGCCTGGTCGCGGCGGCGGTCGAGCGACCCGCCTCGGAACAATGCGGACAGCCCCTGCGCCTGATCCTGGTCCGGCAGCCCGTGCGCGACGACCGGATAGCGGCCGCTCGCAACCGCCGCATATGCCGAGGTAAGTTCGAGCAGGCTTACCCCGGCGGTTCCAAGGGCTAGGCTCGGTTTGTCGGGAAGCGGAGTCGAGATGCCGAGGTCGCGCGCGGCGCGGATGACGTTTCCGCGACCGACCTTTTCCGACAGGCGAACGGTCGCGGCGTTGCTTGAGCGAGCGAAGGCTTCGCGCACCGTGATTGGGCCGCGATAGATCCCGTCGCTGTTGACCGGCTTCCACCCGCCGATCGTGATCGGCTCGTCTTCGATGATGCTGTCGGGAGTCCAACCGGCACGAAGCGCGGCGAGATAGACGAACAGCTTGAACGCTGAACCCGGCTGGCGCCGCGCCTGCGTGACGCGGTTGAACGGCGAGTCCTTGTAGCTCTTTCCGCCGACCATCGCGACGACGGTGCCGTCAGGCCGCATCGCGACGAGGGCCGCCTGCGCACCAGCCGGCGCTCGGCCGATCGCCCTCACCGCAATGCGCTGCAGGTTCCAGTCGAGTGTCGTCGGGACCTTTACCTCACCAAAGTCGGCGTCGAGGGCCTGTTGCGCATAGGGTGCAACCCAATCGGCGAAGTAAGAGCCGGTCGGGATCCTGGATTGTTGGCCGACGGGCCGGGCCGGAGTCGTCGACGCAGCCCTGCTCGAGCTGATCACGCCGGTCTGCACCATCGCATTCAGCACAAGCTCCGAGCGCTTCTGCGCAAGCGCGAGATTATGCGTCGGCGCAAGCCTGGACGGCGCTTGGACCATTCCGGCCAACATTGCCGATTGTGCGAGATTGAGGTTCTCGGGATTCCGATTGAAATAGTGATGGGCGGCGGCGCGAAGGCCATAGACGCCGTCGCCGAAATAGACGCTCGACAGATATCGCGAGAGGATATCCTTCTTGGTGAGCCACGCTTCCAGCCAGAAGGCGATGATCACTTCCTGCGCCTTGCGCTTGATCGTCCGGTCGCCCGACAGGAAGTTCGTCTTCGCGAGCTGCTGGGTAATCGTGCTTCCGCCCTGGCGCACTCCGCCCCCGCGCATGTTGGCGAACATCGCCCGGCCAATCCCCCGCGGGTCGATTCCCCAATGATGATAAAAGCGGCGGTCCTCGATCGCGACGAAGGCCGCCGGTGTCAGGGCATTCAGCTTGTCCACGTCGACTGGCGCTTCCTTGACCGCCCCGCGCCGAGCGATCGCGTGGCCGTCGTCCGAAACAAGCAGCAGCGCTGGATCCTGAAGCGGCTCGAGCGCTCGCGAAAGCGGCGCGGTGATGATCAGCCAGAGCAGAGTGATGAACAGAAGGCCGGAGATCGAATAGAGCCAGATCACCCATCGGCGGCGCTTTGACTGAGGGACGGTCCCTTCAGCAGGGACTGGCCCTGCTTGGTATGGCTCCGCTTGAGACGCGAACGGGTCGGGCAATTCCTCGACATTGGCCCCGCCGCGGCTCCAGATCCCATCCCTCTCGGCCAATGAAGAAACCTCTCGCGGAGTCGGCACTGCCTTACTCCAGTAAAACAGTCGGCCCGATATATCCAGACGCTTGCTGAATGGAGGCTTGCGGCTAAACGGGCGTGATGGTGCGGCGTTACCTTGGCCCGATCCTGCTGGCAGCGGTGGCGCTGACGCCCGGCGCGTGCCGCGACAAGAACGAAGGCGCGCCGAAGGTCGTTGTGATCGGCAGCGAGCCGCAGCTGCGCGATCCGGCGGCTGGCCCGCTTTCCGCGCCCGATGCCGTTCTGCTGTCCAGCGTCGCCCAGGGGTTGGTCCAGTTCGATGCGAGCGGAAACATCGTGGGCGGCCTCGCCGAGCGATGGAACGTCAGCGACGACGGCTTGAGCTATATCTTCCGGATCGCGTCGACCAACTGGTCGGACGGCCGCAAGGTTTCCGCACAGCAGGTCGCGCGGATACTCAAGCGATCGATCGCAGCGTCGAGCGGCAATTCCCTCAAGGACGCTCTGGGCGCGGTCGAAGACATCGTCGCGATGACCGATCGCGTGATCGAAATCCGCCTGCGCGCGCCAAGGCCAAACCTGCTCGCCATCCTTGCTCAGCCGGAATTTGCCGTCCTGCGCGGGGGCGACGGGACCGGACCGTTCCGCATCGCGGCGGAGCGCGGCCCGGAGGGGCAGCTTCGGCTCACGCGCGACGTCCTCTCCCCTGACGAGGAGGAAACCCACCATGACCAGCTGTTCCTGAGCGGCGGCGCAGCGAAAAGTGCAATCCGCGATTTCGTCGACGGCAAGTCCGACCTGGTTCTTGGCGGGACGTTCGCCGAGCTGCCGTTCGCCGAAGCCGCCAGGCTGCCGCGCGGCACCTTGCGCTTCGATCCAGCGATGGGCCTGTTCGGCCTGATCCCCGTTCGCTCGGGCGGCGAGCTCGACGATCCCGACGTCCGGCGTATCCTCAGCCAGGCGATCGATCGTGACGCTTTTGTCGCTTCACTGCGAGTTTCCGGGCTTGGCGCACGCGCGACCGTCCTCGAGCCTTCGCTGGAAGGCGTAGCCGATCCCCCTCCATTAGGTTGGGCGAGCATCCCGATCGCGCAACGCAGGCCGCAACTCATCGCCCAGGCCGAACGAAAGTTCGGCGCGCAGAAGCCGGCCATTCGGGTCTTCCTGCCGCCGGGGCCGGGCGCGGATATCCTTTTCGGCCGGCTCCTTGCGGACTGGAGCGTCCTCGGACTGACCGTCGAGCGAGCGAAGGGCCCCGCTTCGGCCGATTTGAAGCTGGTCGATTCCGTGGCTCCATCGACCTCGCCGGCCTGGTTCCTCCGGCAGTTCCGCTGCGGCGTCGCTCCGGTCTGCGATAGCCAGGCCGACACATTGCTCGCTGCCGCCCGAGACGCGCTCGTTCCGGCTCAGCGCGGGGCGTTGTTGGCTCAAGCTGCGGCGAGGATCGATGGCCAGCAGCTCTTCATTCCAATCACGGCTCCGCTGCGCTGGTCGCTCGTTGCCGGACGGATCGAGGGTTTCGCCGGGAACCGCTACGCTCGCCACACGCTGACCGATCTCGAGCAGAAGGTTCGGCCAGGAGGAAGTTGATGCCGCCCGAAGATCGCCTGTCGTTTCCCGCGATCGGAACCGATCCGGCGTCGGTTCGCAAACGGGTCGAGGCAATGGAAAGATTGCTGGAACGGATGTTCGTCATTCCGGGGATCAACCGTCCCGTCGGCCTCGACGTGATCCTCGACGTCGTGCCCGGCGTCGGCGACCTCCTGGGCGCGATCCTCGGCGGCTACATGATCTGGGAGGCGCGCAATCTTGGAATGTCGAAGTGGAAGATGACCCGCATGGCGGGCAACGTCGGAGTCGACTTCCTGCTTGGCCTGATCCCCTGGGTCGGCGCCATCCCGGACTTCTTCTTCCGATCCAACTCGCGCAATCTCAGGATCATCAAGCGGCACCTCGACAAGCACCATGCCGAAACGGGCTTGATCGAAGGGGAAGTGACCAGGCGGTCGTAAGCGCTAGTTTGCGATCCAGTCGTGATCCCAATCGACCTCGTCGGGAACTGGCCGGCCATAGCGGTCGGTGCTCGGACGGAAGCGGAAGCGCTTTTCGATCAGCCGGCAGGTGAGCGCATCGAGTTCCGCGACCCCGCTCGAACGCGTGACCCTGCAACCTCTCGCGCGGCCGTCGACACCGACGGTGAAGACCATGCTGACGCGTCCTCCGATCCCTGCATTGCCGAGATGCTTCGGATAATCGCGGATTCCGATTTCTCCGGAGATCAGCTCAAGATCGGTGCCGCCTGCGTCTTCGCCTCCATAGCCTTGCCCACCGGATCCCCCGCCGGAGCCATTGCCGATCGCGGGGCCCGTGCCGGTGCCTCCTCCTGAGGGCGGGGCAGTGGGCCTGACGGCAACAACGGGCGTCACGCTGGGCGGTGCATGATGCGCAACCGGCCCGGGCGATCCGCCAGGAGGTGCCGGCTGGGCCTTGGGCGCGGACTCCTGCCGCCGTTTGGCGGGCTTTGCCTGCACCGGAACCGGCGGCGGGGCGACTTGAGGAGGTGGCGGAAGCCGAATCTGGATCAGTTGCTGGATCGTGTCGCGCGCGCGCACGAAATCGACGTGGAAGCCGCTGAGCAGGACGAGGCCAAGCGCGACCTGCACGACGGCGACGAACGCGAATGCGGCCGCGCGCTCACGCGGCCGCACCGATCCGAATCGTTCAGCTTCGACGGGCATTTCCGCCCGTCATGGCATTATCTGTTGCGAACCCAATAGCAGCGGCGGTGCGCGGTCATCGACCGGTCGACAGCCCGGCCGGCGATCGCTCCGCCGACCGCACCGGCTCCGACGCCAAGCAGGCCGTGTCCGATCAGGCTGTGACCGACGAGGCCGCCGGCCACGCCGCCCGCTACCAGACCGGTCGAACCGGACGAATAGCGGCAAACCTTGTGATAATAGCGCGTACGGCTGGAATAATGGTGCCGCGTGCGTGCATCCGCGGGGACCGTCATCGAGGTGGCGGTCATCGTGGCAAGGCCCACGGCGGCGGCGACTTTTCCAAATTTCATCATTTCATGTCCCCAGTTCATCTGTTTCGTCTGTCTAACGACTGTGACCGCCGACTGTTTCCATCGGCAATGCGGTAACGGTGAAGCGTGTCGGGCCAGAGACGCACCGTAGCCGTTAATTTCGCTCACATGAACAGCCCCAGCTGGTACAATGGTATGGGCCATAAGGGGGCTGCCATGACCAAGGACCAGAAAACCGTCGCGATCGGAGCGGCGAGTGGCGTGATCATAATGGCGTTGCTGGTGATTTTCCTGTCGAAGAGCATCGCTGCTCCTGTCATCACCGATACTCCAGGCGACCGGCTCGGCTTCGCCCTGCCCTGGGCGGCCTTCGGCGCCTTGCCATTGTTCGTGATGCTGGCGGCAGTCGGCAATGCGCGCTTCCTCGGCGAAGCGATCGATCCGACGCTCGGCAAGGAAGACCAGAAGATGATCGTCAACGGACGGGTCGCCGACAATACGCTGCAGCAGTTCGTGCTTTTCCTCGTCGGGCTGCTGGGGCTGGCGGTGACACTGCCGCTCTACCGGATGAGCATCATCCCCGCGGCGACGATGACCTTCGTCTTCATGCGGATTATCTTCTGGATCGGCTACCGCATCAATCCGCTGTACCGGGCGCCCGGCTTCTCATCGACCGCCTATCTCAACCTGGGGATGCTGGTCGCGACTGTGGTGCTGTGGATCAGTTGACGGGTCCGCCCGAACCGGTCGGCGTCTACGAGCCGTTCACGCGGAGCGGCGATCTCGTTTTCGTCTCGGCGATCAGCTCCGCGCGCGATGGCGCGATGATTACCGGCAAGGTGGGCCGCGATCTCTCTTTCGAAGACGGCCGCGAAGCCGCGAAGCGGGCGGCGGACAATTTGCTCGCCGTCCTGGAACGCGCAGGCGAGGTCGAGGCGGTCTTGCTGATACGCGGGCAGGTGAATGCGACGGAAGATTTTGCCCAGGTGCACAAGGTGATCGACGCCGCCTCGGAACGGATCATCGAGCGCCTGGGCGAAAGTGGCCGGCACGCACGAACGGCGATCGGCTGCGCGACTCTGCCCAACAACAACGCGGTGACACTTGAGGCAATCGCACGAGTTCGCGCTTAGGGCACCCGGCCGCCCATTACATTGCCCGCCGCGGCGTAGCGGCAGACGAGATAATCCGTGGTCGGAGTCGAAGCGAGAGCGCAGCCGACGCGCTGCGTCGTGGGCCAGATCATCTGCGTATAATGGCCGACCGCCTGCCAGCCCCGGCGGCTGACGTTGGGGAATATCCCCGGCTTGAACCAGCGCTTTTCCGAGGCCCACGAGCCGATCATCGCCTCCACGGGAAAGGCGCCATGTGTCCCCATCCACAGATTCTCGCCGGTGCCGGCGCGACTGTTCTGGTCGGAATGATCGAAACGCCCGGTGATCGCCAAGCGCTGCGCATAGGCAGCCGCCGCGTTCCCCAATCCATTGTCCCAGCCCAGCGGCGGCACTCCCGCCCGGGCGCGCTCGGCATTGTGCGCCGCGAGCACGCGCGCGGGGAACTGACTGGCGAACGATTGTGCCGTCGAAGGCACGGCGACGATCAATGCGAGGCCCGCCAGCCTCGAAAGCCTAATCGCCACTGATCCGCGGATCGATCGAGGCGGGATCGTCGACGATCGGAGTGCCGACGTCGCCCTGCCCTACCGTCCGGCCGGCCATTTCGAGCATTCGCTCGAGCGGCACTCGCGCCCGCTCCATGACTTCCGCCGACAGCTCGATCCGGGGCTCGAGATCGCGCAGCGCGACGTAGAGTTTCTCGAGCGTGTTGAGCGCCATGTACGGACACATGTTGCAATTGCACGCACCGTCGCCGCCGGGAACTCCGATGAAGGTCTTGTGCGGCGCGGCCTTTTCCATCTGGTGGATGATGTGCGGTTCGGTCGCGACAAGGATCGTCTGGGCCGGCGAACTTAGGGCGAAATCGAGGATCGACTTGGTGCTGCCCACATGATCGGCATGGTCGATGATGTGGGGCGGGCATTCGGGGTGCGCAGCAACGGGTGCGCCCGGATTTTCCGCCTTGAGCTTCAGCAGCCCGGTCTCGCTGAACGCCTGGTGGACGATGCAGATGCCCGGCCACAACAGCATGTCGCGGCCCGTTTTGCGCGCGAGATAACCGCCGAGATGCCGGTCCGGCCCGAAGATGATCTTCTGATCCTTCGGGATCTGGTCGAGGATGACCTTGGCCGATGAGCTGGTGACGATGATGTCGCTGAGCGCTTTCACCGCGGCCGAGCAATTGATGTAGGTCAGCGCGATGTGATCGGGATGCGCCTTTCGAAAGGCGGCGAACTGGTCGGGCGGACAACTGTCCTCGAGGCTGCAGCCAGCATCCATGTCCGGCAGGACCACGATCTTCTCGGGGCTCAGGATCTTCGCCGTCTCGGCCATGAAGCGAACGCCGCAGAAGGCGATCACCTCGGCATCGGTAGCCGCGGCCTTCCGTGACAGATCAAGGCTGTCGCCGACGAAATCGGCGAGGTCCTGGATCTCGGGCTTTTGATAATAATGGGCCAGGATGACGGCGTTTCGTTCGCGCTTCAGGCGATCGATCTGGGTGAGAAGGTCGATCCCTTTGAGGCTGGTGGTCTGAACGGTCATCTCTGCCCTTGAGCGGCCCTGCTGCGTTCCGCTTCCCTTATCGCCTCCTCATATGGTGTCGAAAGGTCGAGATAGGAAGCTTCGTCCGTTCCCTCGGTCGGGAATCGCGCCACGACCTTCACGTCCTTGAACCCGGCCGCGAGCAGCGGCATCGCGAAACTGCGTTCGACCGCCTGCCGCGCCGCCTGGTGGGCGAGGCGCATCGGCACGGCCGCCGAAGCCTGCTTGCGCAAATCCTCGACTGCCGCCGAGCGGTTCGCCTGGTCGAGCTGTTGATTGGCGTTTGTCAGCGCTGAGAGAACGCCTCCTTCGCCATATTCGCGGGCCGCGTTGAGATCGACGTCGGGCCCCGCGATCTCGACCTCCGGCAGCTGCACGCGAAGCGTGTGGCTGGATGCGTCCCACGCGACATTGTTCGGCTCGAGTTTAGACAGGTCGAGCTCATATCGCACGTCGCCCGGCAGGATCAGCGTCCTTTCCGAGCTGACGAGCCCGCCCAGGCGTTCCTGCTTGCTGCTGGTCACCGAAACATAGCGTGCGACGAACGCGATCAGCCGGTTCTGGGCGCGCATCGATTCGAGGCTCGCGCTCGCGATCGTCTTCGGGTCGGGGCCGCCGAAAAAGCGATCGACGATCCCGGTCGCCGTTCCGATGAAGACACCGAGCACGAGCGCGACGACGATCGCAGCCAGTCCGATGAGCTTTACGCGGCGGTCCATTTGTCCTCGGCACCGGGCACAGTCCCTACACTCGAGGGACTGTCCCCTTCCAATCGTTGAACGAGCGCACGGCGTTCCAGGTCCACAAGATGCGCCAGGACCGATCCGCCCGCCGCGGCGACCAGGCGCGGATCAAGCCCCGGATAAGCGTTGGCGACGATGTCCGGAATGTCGCGCGGCCTTTCGGAAACGAGCTTCAGGATCTGCTTCTCGCGCTGCATCCGGTGCCCCATCAGATGCCGCACATATTGTTCCGGATTGGTCACCGCCGGCCCGTGCGCGGGATAATAGATTCGGTCTTTGCGCTGTCTCAGCCTGTCGAGGCTCGCCATGTACGCGGCCATGTCTCCATCGGGCGGGACCACGACGGTGGTCGACCAGCCCATCACGTGATCGCCGGTGATGAGCGCGTCACTGTAGGCATAGCAAAGATGGTTCGACGTGTGCCCCGGCGTCGCGACCGCTTTGATCGGCGCCCCGTCGATCAGAAGCTCCTCGCCGTCGGCCAGCACCCGGTCGGGAGAATAATCGCCGTCGAAGGCTGCATCCGCGCGCGGTCCGACGGTTTCGAGCGCGAGCGGAGCGCAACCGATGATCGGCGCACCCGTCCGCTCGGCGAGCGGTCTTGCCGCCGGGCTGTGATCGCGGTGCGTGTGAGTGCACATGATCGCAACGACCGAGCGTCCTCCTATGGCAGCTTCCAGGGCATCGAGATGCTCGGACAGGTCGGGACCAGGATCGACCACGGCGACTTCACGATTCCCGACAACATATGTCTGCGTGCCGTAATAAGTGAAGGCGGACGGATTGTGCGCGAGCACGCGCGCGATGCCGTCCTCGAGCTGCTCGAGTTTTGCATAAGGGGCGTCCACCGCAGCGCTCTGCCACGGCAATGGGCCCGAGGCTAGCAGCGCAGCAAATAGGGCCCGAGAGTATCGACGACCTGTCCGGTCGACTGGGCGGACGTACGGCGCACGATCTGAATCTCGACCTTGCTTTCGACGACGCCCGCGCAAACTTCGCGCGGCAGGGCGATCTTCTCCGCTTTTCCACGCTGGAGCTGGGCGAGGTCAACTTCCGCGCGCATGTCGCCGCGGCGCATGAAACGCAGCGCTGTCCCGGATGGCACCGCTTCGGCGGCCTTCACCGTCAGGACCGTCTCCCGTTCTAGAGAGTCGCAATCTGCCGGTGCCGCGAAGTCAGCCGGATTGAAGCATTGGATCTTGAGCTGCGGCTTGGCGAGCAGCGGCAAAGACGCAGCGACCGTGGCGGAGGTCGCGACCTTCGGCGCCGGAAGCGGCGGAAGCGTGGAATATTCGATTGGAGGCGCCGGATTGGCAGCGACGACCGGTGCGGGCGCCGGCAAGGGCGGAAGAGCCGAATATTCGACGGGAGCTGCCGGCAGGTCTGTCGATGCGACCCCGATGTCGGGCGACGGCGCGGTTTCGACCTTGCCTCCCGCTTTCACGATCTCATCCTTGATCGCCTCGATAGCCTGGGTCTTCGAATCTGCCGAGAAGCCCGGCACGGCTTCGATCTTCGCGATCGCGTCCTTCAGCGTCGCGACCCATTGCGCATCGGTCTGGCCCGCCTCGCCGCACAAATGGATTCGCGAGAGGCGCTTCTTGCCGTTCACTTCGCGGGCAATCGCCGTCTCGAACTGGCGTCCGGCGCAGCGCTGCTCGAAGGCCTTGGCTTCGGCGGTCGGGCTTGCATCCGGCGCGGCTGCGGCGGCTGCCTGGGCTGCGCCGAGCGCGGATGCGAGCAGCAGGATCATCGAGCAAATTCCTCCCCTGAATCCCGGAGCTTGTCCAGCAGGTCAGTTGAACTGGCGTTGAATGTCAGGCGCGAACGAACGGGATGCGCGAATTCGCCGCGGCGATGGTGCCGTGTTCCCGGCGACGAGCAAATGCGCTCGGATAGACCCGCGTGAAGAGCGCCTCCATGCTGCGATCCCAGCTGAACTGAAGCGCATGGTCTCGAGCGCGCTCGGCCATTGCGCCGCGGTCTTCGTTCCACAAGGCGAGGATGTTCCTCGCCATCGCCGCGGAATCGCCGACCGGGCCCAGGCGGCCGACCTCATCTGTCACGCGATCGAGCATCGCACCCGCCGCCACACCGGCGACCGGCAGGCCCGAAGCCTGCGCTTCCACGATCGATATGCCGAAGGTCTCGTCGGCCATGCCGGACGCGTAGATGTCCGCGCTCGCGAGCCACCTCGCCAATTCCGCGCGGTTCTTCACATAGCCAGGGAGGATGATTCGGTCGTCGCCGAGTGCGGCAATCTCTGCTTTGAGCGGACCTTCGCCAAGCAATGCGAGACGCGCCCCCAGGCCCTCGGGCAATTGGCGGAAGGCCTCAACAACGACGTCGGGTTTCTTCTCTCCGTCGAGGCGCCCCACGTAGATGAGCAACGGCTGTTCATCGGTCAGCCCGAGTTTGCGGCGAAGTTGTGGATCGCGGCGGGTTGGACCGAATTCGCCGACTTCGACTCCAAGCGGAACGATTTCGGGCCGACCGATCCCGAGCGAGCGGAGCTTGGCCGCACCGCCATTCTCGCTCAACGTATAAATGCTGTCGAAGCGGCGATAGAGCGCACCACAATAGGAATAGCAGATTCGGCTGGCGAGGCCGGCAAGCGGCTTCCCGATCACCCTGGAAAAGGGCCGCTCGACATAGACCGTCGGAAAATCCGTCATGTAGGCGGCGACCACCGCCGTGTCGGGGAAGCGCTTGCGATGGGCGAGCGCCGCCCACGGCAGATTATACGCGTCCTGGCATTCGATCAGGTCCGGGCGAAAGCGCTCCAGTATCGCGCGGACCGCGGTGTTGCGCAGCAGGAGCCGGTAGTTGGGACTGCCGGGGACGCGCGGTGAGCGGACGGTCACGGTGGTGGCGCGGCCATCTTCGATCACTTCGTCGCGAGCGCCGGGAATGATCATCAAATGATTATGGGGTGTCGCATCGAGGACGTGCCGGCGCTTGTGGAGCAGGTAAGTCCGAACGCCGCCGCCGACCTCGGACCAGCTCTGGGTCAGGTCGCAGAACAGTTTCGGACCGCCGCGCGGCGGTTCAAGCTTGGGATCGTCACGGCTCATCGGCCAGTCCAACGAACGGCTCCCGCGCATGGCGCATTCTGTCGGAAAATTTTACGCACCGCGTCTGTTCCCCTCTGGCGGTCTGCTCAATAATTGGCTAAAAACTGCCGTTTACTCAGTTTGGCACGCCGATTGCTACAATTATCGCGTCCACTTGGTTCCACGCCAATGAAGGGACGGTTCGAAGGGTTCTCTGGTCCCCGACGATCCGTCCCTTCCTCGTTTCAGGCCTCCGCCCCAAGCATTTGCTGGAGCTCGCCGCTCTCGAACATCTCCATCATGATGTCCGAACCGCCGACGAATTCGCCCTTCACATAAAGCTGCGGGATGGTCGGCCAGTCGCTATATTCCTTGATGCCCTGGCGGATTTCCGGATCCTGCAGGACGTCGACCGTCTCATACTTGGTTCCAAGCCGGTCGAGGATCGCGATCGCGCGGCTCGAAAAGCCGCACTGCGGGAAGAGCGCCGTGCCCTTCATGAAAAGGACGACGTCGTTCGAACCGACGATGTCGGCAATACGGGCTTTTGGGTCACTCACTGATTGTCTCCTGCGGCACCGCGGTCTCGAGCTGCAGTGCGTGAAGCTCTCCCCCTACTCGCCCCCCAAGCGCGGAATAGACCGCCTGATGCTGCCTGATCCGGCTCATCCCTTCAAAGCTGCGGCTGACAACACGTGCGGCATAATGGTCGCCGTCTCCGGCAAGATCGCGAATGGTCACTTCGGAGTCCGGAATGGCTGCCTTGATCAGCCGTTCGATCTCGGATGCAGCCATCGGCATCAGATATTCGTCGCCTCGATGATCTGGCGGCGCGCCTCGATCTCCTTGTTGCGCATCGCATCCATGACGATCGACTCATCGCAATCGAGCCCGGCCGCCGTCAGGTCGCCCAGCACCTTGCGGATCACGTCATGCTCGCCGGCCTCTTCGAAATCCGAGCGGACCACGTCCTTGGCGTAGGATTCCGTTTCAGCCGCACTGAGGCCCATGCGCCGGGCGGCCCATTCGCCGAGCAGCCGGTTGCGCCGGGCAATAATGCGAAACTTCATCTCCTCGTCATGAGCAAACTTCGCTTCGAATGCGCGCTCACGGTCGTCGAATTGCGTCATGTGTTCCCCGATGTGATTTCGTGGGCGAGATAGGGCGGGAGGGCGCCGGAGGCAACGCGCTAGCGTCGACCGTGCCACCAGCGGAACGCGACCAGGACGAGCCCGCAGGCGATCGTGTCGGTGAGCCAGTCGAGCGGATCACTGTCGCGATGCAGCGCCGGAATCGCCTGAACGACTTCGATAAAGGCGCCGAACAGCGACAGCCCTAGGAGCAATTTCAGCGCCGAGGTCTTCCGATAAGCCCAGTCCCCGAGAAAGCCGAGCACTGCGAAGGCAACGGCATGCTGGACCTTGTCCGACGGAGATCCGGGCAGCTCGGGGGGATGAGGCAATACCCCCATCACGAAAGCGAAGGCTGCCGCTGCCCAGAACAGCATTCGGCGCACGGCGACATTGTTCAAATTGTTACCACGAGCTTGCCGATCGCCTTGCGGTCGCGAAGTGCCGCGATGGCGTCGCCGCCGCGTTCCAGCGGAAATGTCGCGCTGATCTTCGGTGCGATCTTCCCCTCCGCCCACCAGCGGAAGAGTTGCGCGACATGGGCCGCGTTACGGTCGGGGTCGTGTGCGACGAACGCGCCCCAGAAGACGCCGCAGACGTCGCAGCTTTTGAGCAAGGTGAGGTTGAGCGGAAGCCTGGCGATGCCCGCCGGAAAGCCGACGACCAAAAAGCGTCCTTCCCAGGCGATGCTGCGCAGCGCCGCCTCGCTGTAGGCGCCACCGACAGGATCGAGAATCACGTGCGCTCCCTCGGGTCCCACTCCGTCCTTGAACGATTGCGACAAGGCCTTCGGATCAAGCTCGCCCGCAGGGTAGATGATGGTCGCGTCGGCACCGGCGTCCAACGCTGCCTTCGCCTTTTCTTCGGAAGAAACCGCCGCGATCACGCGCGCACCAAGCGCCTTGCCGATCTCGACCGCCGCGATTCCGACTCCGCCGGCCGCGCCGAGCACCAGCAGGGTCTGCCCAGCCTGCAGCCGGCCACGGTCGACGAGCGCGTGGATCGCGGTTGCGTAGGTGAGAAGCAGCGCCGATCCTTCCTCGAAGCTTCGATCGGCTGGGAGCGGGATCGCGCGACTTGCCGGAATGGCGATCTTTTCCACCAGCCCCCCGAATCCCGTCGCCGCGATCAGGCGATCTCCGGGCGACCAGCCGCTGACGCCGTCGCCGGCTGCGATCACCTCGCCCGCGATCTCGCTCCCGGGAGCGAACGGCCGCGGGGGTTTCAGCTGATATTTGTCTTCAATGATCAATACGTCGGGATAATTGATCGCGCAGGCGCGCACCCGGACGAGCAGCTCGCCCGGTCCCGGCGTCGGATCGGGCAGTTCGTCGAGCCGCAGCGTCTCGGGGCCACCCGGCTCATGGGAAAGAAGTGCGCGGATCAACGCCTCTTACTCGTCATTCCCGCGGCCGTGGTCATTCGACGTAATGCGCGGTCGTCTTTTCGCGGACTTCCTCGGCGGTTACGCCCGGCGCCAGTTCGATCAGCTTGAACGCGCTGTCGTGATCCGGCCGGTGGAACACCGCAAGGTCCGTGATGATCATGTCGATGACGTTCTTGCCGGTCAGCGGAAGCGTGCATTCCGGGATGAACTTGGCGTCGCCGTTCTTGGACGTGTGCTCCATCACGACGATGATCTTCTTGACCCCGGCGACGAGGTCCATCGCGCCGCCCATGCCCTTGATCATCTTGCCCGGGATCATCCAGTTGGCGATGTCGCCCTTTTCGCTGACCTCCATCGCCCCGAGCACGGCAAGATCGATGTGGCCGCCGCGGATCATCGCGAAGCTCGTGGCGCTGTCGAAATAGCTGGTCTGCGGAAGCTCGCTGACGGTTTGCTTCCCCGCGTTGATGAGATCGGCGTCGACCTCGTCGTCGTAAGGGAAAGGGCCAATGCCGAGCATTCCGTTTTCGCTTTGCAGCGTGACGGTCATTCCTTCGGGAATGTTGTTGGCCACGAGGGTTGGAATGCCGATTCCCAGGTTCACGTAATAGCCGTCGTGCAGTTCCTTCGCGGCGCGCGCCGCCATCTGGTCGCGGGTCCAGCCTTTGGTTTCGACTTGCGTAGCCATTACGCGGCCTCCCTTTCGCGAACGGTCCGGAATTCGATTTTCTTGTCGTAGGGCGCGCCGAGGATCAGGCGCTTCACGAAAATCGAAGGCAGATGGATGCAGTCGGGATCGAGTGTCCCGACCGGCACGATCTCTTCGACCTCGGCGACGCAGACCTTGCCGCAGGTCGCCGCGGGCAGGTTGAAGTTGCGCGCGGTCTTCCTGAAAATGAGGTTGCCGCTCTCGTCGGCTTTCCAGCCTTTGACGACGCTGAGATCCGCGCGAATGCCGCGCTCCAGGACATAGGTCTCGCCGTCGAATGCCTTGGTCTCCTTGCCTTCGGCAACGACGGTGCCGACGCCGGTCTTCGTATAGAAGCCCGCGATGCCCGCTCCGCCGGCGCGCATCCGCTCCGCGAGAGTACCCTGCGGCGTGAATTCGACCTCAAGCTCGTTCGCCAGGAATTGCCGCTCGAACTCCTTGTTCTCGCCGACGTAGGAAGAAATCATCTTCTTCACCTGCTTCGTGCGCAGAAGCTTGCCGAGCCCTTCATTATCGATGCCGGCATTGTTCGAAGCGATCGTGAGATCTCTGACCCCGCTCGCCTGGATCGCGTCGATCAATCGTTCAGGGATTCCGCACAGGCCGAAGCCGCCGGCGGCGATGGTCATGCCGTCGAACAGCAATCCCTCGAGAGCCGCCTCGGCGTTGGGATAGATTTTCTGCATGCGCCGCCAATAGAAGCGCGGGGGCGAGGGTCAAGAATGGGCGGAACGCAATCCGGCGGCCTTGATGCCGGCTTCGGCGCATTCGGCGTCGTCGGCGGGCGCTTCCCCCGACACACCGACAGCCCCAATCCGACTCTTGCCATCGGCGCTGAACACGGGGACTCCGCCGGGAACGATGACAACGTGCGGAGCCCGGTCGAAGCCCGGCGTTCCGCGCGCATTCTCGAGCATCTGGGCAGTCGAGAAGCCCCAGGCCGCGGCGGCCTGCGCCTTGGCGAGCGCGAAATCGAAAATGCCGCTGCCGTTGCCGTCCATGCGAAGCGCCGCGACAAGGTTTCCGCCATTATCGACGACGGCAATGGCCTCGCTCTGCATCTTGGCGCCGGAATGCGCCGCGCAGCCGGCGACGATCGCCTGGGCTGCCTTGGCGTCGAGGGCCGTTTGTTGCGCGCTGGCCGTTGTTGAAGCGGCGATCAGGGCGAAGGCCAGCCTGCGCATGGCCGATAGCTGACCTGGTTTGCCGATGCCGGCAATGACGTTTCGACGAATGAACTAACCGCCGAGAGACTTCAGCGCCTTCATCGCGTCGTCGCGCCGGTCCCACTGCACAAAGATGTGGTCGTGGTAGAGCGCGGCGACCACATTGCTGCTGATACCCGCGTCGGTGAGCGCCTTCGCGAAGGCTGCCGTCAGGCCGACGGCGTCCAAAGCGGAATGCACGCCGAGGCTGATGCGTGCCCATTCGCCCTCGGAGCTGACGCCGATCGCGGTCACGCCTTCCTCCTCGCGAATCAGGGCGAAGACGCCATCTTCCAGGTTCAGCCTCTCGGTCCGCTCAAACGCGTAGCGCTCAGCTGACAGCGTGGGGTTCAATCCCGACAAAAGTCGCGCGAGATCGCGCTCGCCTGCCTCCATCAACCGCGGAGCTTCGCCAGCACGCCCTGCAGCTGCATCGCGTTGGACATGTCGCCCTCGACCTTCAGCTTGCCCATCATGAACGC
>Ga0207674_10000640_pt1 | contig 45541 bp, 34 predicted proteins | sample KBSCornC72_FD_184303 | JGI IMG/M metagenome (GOLD analysis project Ga0207674, IMG submission 184303) | Corn rhizosphere microbial communities from Kellogg Biological Station, Michigan, USA - KBS Corn C7-2 (SPAdes) (version 2) | ecosystem: Host-associated > Plants > Roots > Rhizosphere > Soil ... | reverse complement strand
CGCGGAGCTCATGGACACACTGCCGTCCGGGCTCGACGCGGATACGACCGGCAGCGGGTTCGTTGGAGAGCTTGGGAGGGGCGCGGCTCGCGAGGCTGGCGAATTCGGGGCGGCGGTCTGTACGCCGGTCACCTGACTTGGGTTCGGCGGCGCAGCAACCGGTTGCGGCGCGGACGTCGATACCGGCATCACGCCAGTCGGTACGACCTCGGTCGGTGTACCGGTTGCGAGCGTCGTCATGTTTGTGCTGTTCGCGGCGACAACCGTCGGAGACGTCGCGGCGATGCGCAGCCTCGACAGGTAGAGCGGTTTCTCCGCGCCGTCGGCCTGTCCGCTTAGCGTGACGCGGAGGACTCGACCGTGCACGAACTGTCGGTTGGGCAGGTCGAGTACGTTTCGCCCGTTGGTGAACAGCCTGAACGACGTGCCCTGAAAGCTTGCCGCGAGCCGAGTCGGCGCCAGCCCAACGATCTCCTTGAGATCCCCGGGCATCTCGCTCTGTACATACTCGCCGCCGCCGACGGCGATGATCGACTCACGCCACCAGGTGACGTTCATCGATGCGTCGCTCCGAGAAACGTCGCGCGTGCCCTCGAACGAGATGTCCTCTCCGCAACAGTACTTCGGAATCAGATCGAACTCGATCGTGAATCCGTCAGGCAGCATCTCTTGCAGTTCGATGAGCAAATCGACCGGCTTGAGCGCCTTCAGCATCGGCACGCCGTCCTTCACAACGACGGAGAGACTGTCGGGCAAGGTCGTGCCGTAGTTGCCCTTTTCGTCCCGAGCCGAGACGCCTTTCGGCAATTGACCTGGCGGCGCCGATGCGAGATTGAGCGAGAAGAGCTCTCGAGTTCCGGCGACGAATCCCCCGGCTACCGGAGTCTGCGCTCGACTGATTCCCGGCGTCAGCGATAGGAGCAATAGCGCTGAGGTGACGGCGCCATTAATCAACGAGCGCGCCCTCGTGGAAGCTGAAGTCGGCATTCCGATTCTTCGCATTAGCGCACCCGTTATGGTCGTGTGATGTTCCAAGCGACTTGCACGGTGCCGGTCACGTGGTTCACCTCATCCGTCTCCGGGGCCGGGTAGTTGGAACCGCCCTGAAGTACTTTCTGCGCGATCGCCGTGGCTCGCTGCTGGTAGGTCTCCTGATCGTGGTGCCCGAGTTCCGCCCGCTGCACCGGCGATCCCATGCCGGCGGCGGTCGGACATGCCGCGGTGATTCTGTAAACGAGTTTGTCCGCGCTATCGCGCTCGAATTCCACGGCGAAGAGCCCTGGACCGGAAACCTTCCCAGAGGTCGTCTGACCGTTGCTGGTCTCCCGAACGGTCCCGAGGCAGTCGGCAACGCCATTCTTGACACTCACGGTCACCTGTTCGTGGAACTGCGACGAGGGGCCGTTGAGTGTGTTGGTCCACGAGAATTCGCCGGAGTACAAGTGGGCGTAATTGCAGGAGACCACCTTCATCTGGCACGGCGGATCTTGCGCGCCGAGGGAGATGGGCAGGTGCGACGAGAGCGCGGCGACGGCAAATACGAACGCGAGGCGAGCTGGAGTTCCTGCAGTGGGCATTCCGATCCTCCTCGTTGGCGCACTTGGACATGCGCGGCGGAGTCACGGTAGACGTGCGCCCGGCAGACCAGCGTCAACACGCCGTCAACGGATCATCAACGCTCTCCCCGTTTCAAAATCCTTCGTTGGGGGTCAGACTCCATTTCAAGAATTGGGGCCAGACTCCATTCAAAGAACTGGGGTCAGACTCCGTCCGCTGCGGCGACGGCCAGCCACCTTAGCTGGCTCATCACAATCGGCTGTGTTACCATAAATCCCCAGCTTTCGAGGTGCTCCGCGATGTCGCGTCGAGCAGCTGCCGCACTCCTGTTGGCGAGTCTGGTGACGACGGGTTGTAACAAGCTCGCCGAGCTTGCCGGCGCTCCCACGGTCACGGACGTAACCATCCATGTGCTGCCGGGGATCCTCGTCGGCGACAGCGGGCAGGCGCACGCCAGTGCGACGAAGAGCAACGGTGTCACAATCCCCGACCTCAGGCCCGATGCATGGCGCTCGAGCAACCCGAACGTGATCTCGATCGGGAACAACGGCGTCATGAAGGCCGTTTCCCTCGGACAAGCGACCATCTTCGCCGACTTCCAGGGCAAGACGGGATCGGCGGTCGTCACCGTCGGCGCCGGGGATGCGCGCCTCGGGTATGCGCTCGCCGATCAGGAGAGCGCCACGAGCCCATACACTCCCGCCGCGTCGACTCGCTTCAACTCGAGCGGCGGGGCGATCACCGTGACGCGCACGGAAGTGGGCATATACACCGTGACTTTCGCCGGTCTTGGTCGGCCCGTGGGTGGCCGGGACAACGTTCAGGTGACTGGCTTCGCCGGCGGGGCGGTATACTGCAAGACACTATTCTGGGACGCGTCCGGCGCCGATCTGGTCGTCACGGTTGCGTGTGTCAGGAGAGGCGGCGCGAACACCGACAGCAAGTTCACCATCCTCGCGGTCGGCGCTCGCGCATTCGGCGCCTCGACGCCGCTGGGCTTCTTGCGCTGGATTGGCGACATGACGACCACGAACTCGGCCGACACAGCGGCGACGTCATACAATTCCGCTGGCGGGCAGATCGACGTGGGGTACGTCTCGACCGGCAACTACGCGACGATCTTCGTTGGACTGGGACCCCAATCCGGCGGAGCCGCAGGGCCGGTTGGATTCATCGTCTCCGGTTCCGGCAACAACAATCAACGCTGTCAACTAAATGCCTACGACCTCGTGCTGCAGGGAGGATCAACGGGAGTCACGTGTCGCGGCTCGAACGGCGGCTTTGCCAACTCCCCATTCAGCATGCTCTGGTTCACGCGTGGGAGGGCCGGGTTCCGCTACGGCTACGCGATGGCGAACAACACCGGCAACACGACGGGCTACACTCCGGTCCGGGAAGCGTCCGCGAATTCGTCCGGCGGAGCCATCACGGCGAAAAAGACAGCAACCGGAACATACCAGATTGTATTCGCCGGGCTTGCGCGCCCCGCTGGGGCCACGGAAGGTGTCCAGGTCTCGGTGTTCGGACCCGGGGCCGCCTTCTGCACCCTCGCGTCGTGGGGTAACAGCGGCGCGAACGATCTCGTAGCGAACGTCAGCTGCTGGGACACGTTCGACGCTCCGCTCGACGCGATCTTCAACGTCTTGATCGTTCAGTAGCGGCTCACCGCCTCAGTCGATCCACCGCTCGGCCACCGCCATCATCTCTCGCACCGGCACCGGCTTGATCAGCACATCGACGCACCCGGCGTCGAGACACCGCCGCCGTGTCGTCGGATCGTCGTCGCCGGTCAACGCTACCGACACGCCGCCGCGCGCTCGCACGTGCGCCACCAGCGTGACGCCGTCCCCGTCCGGAAGTCGCAGGTCGAGCAGGGCGAAACTCGGCGGGTCACGTTCGAGGATGGCGAGCGCTTCGGTGATGGATCGAGCGCCCGAAACGCGACGCCCGGCCGCCTCGAAGAGAATTCGCAACGCGTCGATGACGAGCTGACTGTCCTCGACGATCAGAACGTGCGGTTGTGAGGATGCGCTCACGGTGGTGAGCCGCTACTCCGACTGCTCGATCGGCACCGTGAAATAGAAGCGGCTGCCCGAGCCGAGCGTGCTCTCCACCCAGATCCGTCCGCCGTGCAGCTCGACGAGCTTCCGCGCGATGGTCAGACCGAGTCCGGTGCCGTGGTGCGGCCGCGACGGCGTCGCGTCCACCTGCGCGAACTCTCGGAAGATGAGATCGTGGTGCTCCGGCGCGATGCCGACGCCCGTGTCGCCGACTTCCACGAGCTGCGACTCCACCACTTCACCAACGGCTCGCGACGCGCGCAACCACACGCGCCCACCCGATGGCGTGAACTCGATCGCGTTACCAAGCAGGTTGCCGACGATGTGCGCGATCTTCTCGCGGTCGGCGATGACGGGCGACAGCCCGGGCTCGGACTCCACCCAAAGAGTCAGTCTCTTCTTCTTGAGCAAAGACTCATTGAGCTTGCTGACCTGTTCCAGCACTTCCCTGATCCCGAAGCGCGACGACACCAACGCCAGCTGATTCGCCGCGCCGCGCGCGTACGTCAGGATTTCGCCGACCTGGTTGAGCAGTTGCCGTCCACCGCTGATAATGCCGCGCACGCTCTCCAACTGCCGCGGCGACAGATCGCCCAGGATTCCGTCGCGCAGGATCTCGGCGTGCGTGATTACCGCTGTGAGCGGCGTGCGAAGGTCGTGCGAGATGTTCGCGAGGAACTGGGTCTTGAGCGCGTCACGCGCCCGCAGATCCGAGATCTCGGCGATCGCTTCCTTGAGCCGGGCCTCGAGTACAGCAATCCGAGCCTCCGGCGCATTGAGTGATAACGGCTCGCTTGCGGCGTCTACCCGACTCATGCGCGTAACGTACCCTCCGAAACTACGTCTGCCAACTCGTCCTCCGCCTCGATCGACTCCTCGAGTTGCTGACGACTGAGCAACGCCCAATACCGTCCGCCAGCGGCAATTAATTCCGCGTGCGTACCTTGCTCGACAATATGCCCTTCGTCCAACACGATGATCCAACTCGCGTCACGGATCGCGCTGATCCGATGCGACGCGATCATCGCCGTCCGCCCTGCGAGCGCATCTCGCAGTGAATGAAGAATTTCCGCTTCGGTGTGCGTATCGACCGCTGACAGTGCGTCATCCAGCAGCACGATGCTCGGCTTGCGCGCCAGCGCACGCGCCAGGGCGGCGCGCTGCTTCTGTCCACCCGACAGGTTGATTCCGCGCTCGCCGAGCATCGTGTCGTACCCGCCAGGGAACGACTTGATCGTTTCCGAGAGCTGAGCGATCTCGGCCGCCCAGGGCCCCGACCCCTCGTCCTCTGTCCCGTACCGGATATTGTTTCCGATTGCATCACTGAACAGAAAGCTTTCCTGCGGGACGTAGCCGATCTCGCGGCGCAAATCTGCGAGGCCGACGTCCCGAAGAGCCACGCCGTCGATCAGGATTTCGCCTTCCTGGGGGTCGAAGAGGCGTGGCACGAGGTCCATCAGCGCGCTCTTGCCGCTGGCCGTGGCGCCGACGACGCCGATCGTCGCGCCCGCAGGTACCGTGAACGAGACCCCGCGCAGTACCCAGCGCACCGGCTGCCCCGGCTCGGCCGGGTAATGGAAGCCCACGTTTCTGAACTCGATCGACCGCCCCCCTCCAGTTGCGGTGAAGGGAAGCGTTCGCGGGGCTGCCGGCTCGCGCAGTTTCGGTGACGCGTCAAGTACTTCGAGCAGCCGCGCCATCGACGCCGCCCCGCGCTGGAACAGGTTGATCACCCAGCCGAGCGCGATGAGCGGCCACGTGAGCATGCCGAGGTACATCGCGAACGCTACGTAGCTTCCCACGCTGATCGTCCCGCGGAGAACGAGCGAGCCTCCAAAGCCCACGACGGCCACCATGCCGAGCCCCGCGAAGATCGAGAAGCCCGGCTGCATGATCCCGTACAGTCGCGTGAGCTTCATGTTCTTCTCGAGATACTCGTCGTTCAGTGTCGCGAAGCGCGCTTCTTCCGCGTCTTCCTGCCGGAACGCGCGCACGATGCGAACGCCGGCCAGGTTTTCCTGCGCCATTGTCGTCAGGTCGCTGAAATGCGCCTGCACCGACTCGAAGCGCGAATGAATATGCCGGCCGAGTAAAAGCCCGAGGATCGGCAAGAGCGTCATCGGCAGCGCGGCGACGACGGTGAGCGCGGGAGAGATGTGCAGCATGAACGCGATCGCGAACGCGCCGCCGGCGATCGTGTTCGCCAGATACATGATCGCGGGACCGACGGCCTGTCTGACCGCGCTCAAATCATTCGTCAGCCGGGCCATGAGATCGCCGGTGCGGACGCTCGAGTAATACGTCGCGTCCAGCCGCTCCAGATGCCTGAACAGGTCATTCCGGAGATCGTACTCGATCCACCGGCTCACGCCGTTCAGCAGCTCGCGCATCCAATACCGGCCGACGCCACCGATCAGGGAGACGCCGATCATCGCGGCGGCGAGCAGCCAGATCGAGCGGAGCGGAACTCCGTTTCGAATTCCGTCTACGGCTCGTCGTAAAAACCAGGGCGCCACACTCGAGAACGCCGCCGATGTGACGACGAGCACAATCCCCGTGGCAACAGATTGCCAGTATGGTTGGTAGTAAGGAAGGAGCCGTCGCAGCACCGGCAAAGCGGGCACATGCCTTGCCACGGTTCAGATCACCCCAGGAGGAAAACGCATGTTGAAATATACCCGTCGTTTGGGACCGTCCTTGCTCGTCGCGGCCGCGCTGCTCGGCGCCTGTAGCTCCGAGTCGAAGAAAGGTCCCGACAGTCTCGGCGCCGACTCGACGTTGAATCGCGATCTCGCGATGGCGAATCGCGACTCTACCGCGCAACCCGCGCTGAAGGACGTTCCGGCGTCACAGCCGGCCGCGCCGGCGCCGGAGAGGAGCGCGCCCGAGCGGAGCACGCCAAAGTCAACGGCCAAGTCGGCGCCGAAATCGACGCCCAAAACCAGTCCGCCGCCGCCGGCGCCGGTAACGACCGCGAGCGGCAACACCGTCACCAGCAACCCGAGCGCCGGCAAGAATCCATCGACGTCCGGTGGTGGATCAGTCGGGAGCATCCCCGCGGGCGCCACGCTCACCGCCAACTCGAGCGCACGCGTCTGCACGAACACCAACAACGTCGGCGATCATGTGACCGCGACGATCGCCAATGCGGTCACCGGTTCCAACGGTGCGTCGATCCCGGCGGGCGCGACGCTCAACCTCACCGTCACTCGTCTCAAGCGCAGTGAGAACTCGAACGACCCGGTCGTGCTCGAGTTCGCGGTGAATAGCGTGACCTTCGACGGCCACACATACCCGATCGAGGGCTCGATCGAATCAGCCGCCGTCGAGCGCGTAAAGGATCAGCCGGGCGACAAGACGGCGCAGAAGGTCGCGATCGGGGCGGTCGCCGGTGCGGTTGCCGGTAAGATCCTCGGCAAGAGCACGAAGGGCGCGGTGATCGGCGGCGCGGCCGGTGCGGCGGCAGGAGCAGCCGCGGCGGCGGCGACCGCGAACTATCAGGGTTGCGTGCCGGCAGGTGGGCAGATCGTCATCAAGCTTACGTCGGCGGCTACGGTAAGGGCAGCGGATTAGAGACTGCGCGATTGGCGCACTGCCGAACCGCGCGACTGCCGAACACCGCGACTGCCAAACGGCGCGGCTGCCGAACGGCGCGACTGCCAGAGGTCGCAAAAACTAAAGGCGAGGACGACGCACCTTCGAACGGCGACGCTGAGTTACTACGCGTCGCCGTTCGGCTGTGCTGCGCTTTCCTCGTAGTTGGACCGTGCGCGGTCTGGCAGTCGCGCCGTCTGGTAGTCGCGCCCTTCGGCAGTCGCGCCCTTCGGCAGTCGCGCCGCTCGGCAGTTCGCGCCGTTGTAGGATGATCAACGCAATACTGACTTTCGTGTGTGCATTCGCCGGCGACGTCGCGACAAAAGCGCTCGTCGCTCGGCATTTGCGCACGGCCACGATCTCGCTCGGACCCGCCGGACGCGTTCATCGTATCGAGAGCAGGCGGCATCACGGATCTTCGAATCAAATAATTCTGCTCGCCGTCTGGTGCGCGGCGCTGTTGTGCGCCATCCTTTTACGCCTCAGGCTGGGCTGGTTCCACGGGCAGGGCGCGGCTCTCGGCTTGGGCGCGGCTTTCGGCGGAGCAGCCGGGAATCTGTTCGACATCGTTCGAGGACGGCCGATCATCGACTTCATCGATCTTCGGTTCTGGCCCGCGTTCAATGTCGCGGATATCGCGATCGTTGTCGGTCTCGTTGTAGCGTTTCTCGCCCCCTGAACGCTCGCCGTCGCGGTCGTTGTCAATGCGTCCTGTCTTGTTCTACTGGCGCGGTCGGCCGATCTGGAGCTATCCCGCCATGCTCTACATCGGCCTCGTGTTCGGAGTGCTCGCCGGCAATGTGGCGGCGCACGCCGAAGGCGCAAATGCGTTCGCGGTGTTCGTCGCGACGTTCGCGCTGCTCGTTCCCGCGCTGATCGGCGCGCGCCTTCTGTTCGTCGCCACGCACTGGGAACACTTCCGCGGCGATTGGCGCCGCATCTGGCGACGCGACGAAGGAGGCGCCGCGCAATACGGCGCGCTGTTCATCATGATCCCGCTCAGCGTCCCGGTGCTTCGGATGCTCGGCGTGGGGATGGGCGCGTTTTGGGACGCGGCGGCGTTCACCATTCTCGTCGGAATGACCTTCACGCGCATCGGTTGCTTCCTCAACGGATGCTGCGCCGGTCGGCCGAATCCGTGGGGACTCCGGCTGCCCAATCGCTCCGGCACGTGGGAGCGTCGCGTTCCAACACAGCTTCTCGAGGCCGCGCTCGCCCTTCTGCTCGTGTGGCTCGCCGTCGCGGCGTGGCCGACACGCCCCTTCGCCGGTGCGGTGTTTCTGCTGGTTGCCGGCGGATACGGCGGCGGACGGCTGCTACTCGAGACGCTGCGAGAACGTTCGCCGGGTCGCGGTTTATTCTCGATTCATCATGCGATTTCTCTCGCCATGGTGATCACGGCGCTCGCCGTGCTCGGACAGCACTGGACTTTTCGCGGTCAACCTTGAACGTCGAACAACGGGTGGGTGGCTGATGGCGAACAACTTGACGGGCGACTTCGACATCGTGGCGCAGGTCTCGATTCCGGCCGCCAACCGGCTGCTGGCAGCGATGCATCGGGCCGAGCGCTTCCCGCACTCACTCTCACTGCGTGTCGACGACACCCCGCGAAAGTTTCCAGGCGATTTTCGCCCGACCATGGTCGGTGTGCTCGACGAGTTCGGCGACCCACCGCCCGACCACAATCACATTCACTGGCCCGACGCGTTGTCGGGTGAGAGCATCGCCGGTATCCCGGGCCTCGTCGACGCGGGTGCGATCGTGAACCTCGGCGCGCTCTTGGTCGACCAGCCGCCGCTCGTGCCAAGTCACATCCTCGGGCGGGCGCAGGTGCAGGTCTCGCCGCCCACGGTGGAAGTCGCCGACGCCTCTGGCACGCGGATCCGCGCGCGCCTCGGCGTCCGCGTCCGATATTTCCCGGACGCCGGCACGGCGGCGTTGGCCGAATACATCCGCGGCGAATTGCAGATCACCGCCGCAGTGTCGCAAATGCTCTCGCAGAGCGCGAACGTCGTCGAGATAGATATCCGCGCGGATTCCGTGGCGGTCGCGTTCGTGCCGTCGTGGTCGAGCCGCGCCCTGAGCGCCGAGGACATCACCGCAATCGATCTGTTCGTGCGCAACGCCGTTCGAACCAGCGTCCTGCCGACGAACGCGACGCTGCCGCAGGACGTCACCGCCGTGTCGTTCAAGACGCTGTCCGGCGGACTACCGGCGCTCGCGATGCTGCTTCGAATGCGAGCCGGATCCGCCAATCCCTCCGGCGTAAACACGGTTGTCCTGAGCGGGTCCGATGACTTCGCCGTCGCGGTCGGTGCCGAGTTCGTGCAGGCGACGTTCCAGCCCACGCTCGATTCGATCCTTTCACAGCAGATCGCTCCGGTGACCATCGGCGTGGACACGCTCTTCCACACGTTCAAGGTCACGTATTCGATCACACTCAACGGTGCGTCCATCGCGCTCGAGCCAGGGCACATCGTCCTCACGTTGAACGGACACGCGCACACCGGAACGTCGTGGATGCCCGACTTCGATTTCACGGTGCGCCAGCCCTTCTTGCTGCAACCAAGCGGAGCGACGGCCAACCTTGTTCCCCAGGATCCTTCGATCAACACGTCGAGCTGGGTCGTGAATCTGTTCAGCGGCGCGGCGCAATCCGGAATGAGACAGGCGCGCGATAAAGCGCTGGCCGACAGCGGCGCCTATGACAAGGTGCGCGCGGCGTTCAACGCCCGCAGCGCGCTTGGCGGCTTGATCGATTCGCTCCTCACCACGCCGTCGCGCCGTCCGATGCCCCCAGTCTTCGCCATGCCGCCGCGCGCGTCGCTCGGCTACACCGGCATCGGCATCAATCCAGATGGCATCGTGCTGCACGGCGTGATGTCGCTTCTCGCATGGCCGCCACCGTCGGTGGCGTTCGAGGAAATCCCGCGCGCCAGCAATCTTCCGGTCGCCCCCGGGGTGTTCGACATGGGCTCGGACTACTCGGCCCTCAAGAGCTGGATCCCGGGCGGGACGATTGATCGATTCGAGTGGCGGTCGGCGACAGATCCGCCACCGGGGTTCGTCGACGAGAACCGGTTCGTGCTCATCCACCAGCCGCCGCCGGTTTCAGCGGGCGTCGCGGCTCGAACCACCGTATTGGCGGGCTTCTCGCCGCTCTGTCTCACCGTTCGTGGCTCGCGTCTCTCCTCGAACGGACCGATCGCGACGCAAGCGGTATCGGCGACGGTGTGCGGTGTCTCCGGATTTTCCATTTTCGACGACCTTGCGGCGGTCGACATCCAACCGACGATCGCAGTCACCGCGCCGGGCCAACACGGACTTGCAATTGTCGGCCATATGGCGGCACACGTCGACGACAACACACTGGGCACGCCGAACCTTCTCGTACGCTTTGCGCGTCGCGGGCTCGAGGGGACGGAAATGCTCACCAGGGCATTGGCTACGACCAATCGACGGGGTACCTCGGCCGCGGTCGTTGTCGTGGCGCCGAACGACGTACTCTCCAAGGCAACGCTGTCGGCCGACGTCGTTTATTCCGCTGACCTCGAGACCTGGACCAAGCGACTTGGTGCGGAGCAATCCGCCGAGAACGAGACCTTCATCGTCGCGCCGGACGGCCGCGTGACGTGGCGTCATCGCGGGGAAATCGACGCAAAGGATTTAGCGGCGGCGTTGGAGAAGAACCTTGTGGCGGGGCCCCCCGTGAACCGGCTCCTCTTCACCTCGTCGACGCGCCACGGCCACCCGGCGCCCAATTTCCTCTTCGACTATGCGCCGGGTCGCCAACTGTCCGTGCGCAAGTTGGCCGGCCGCCCGGCGACGATTGTGTTCTGGACGACGCGCTCGGAGCCTAGCATCGCCGCCGTGCGCGAGGAAACGCGTCGTGCCGGCAACGACGCCGTTGTCCTCGCCGTGAACGTCGGCGATCCGCCCGATGTTGTCGCGCGTGAGGCGAAACGCCACGAGCTCTCGGCGACAATCGTCAACGACGTCTCGGGAGAGATCGCCCGCGGCTACGGAATCACCGTCTTCCCGACGATCGTCTCCGTCGAAGCATCCGGCGCGGTCGCCGCAATTCGTTACGGCAAGCAAGCTGGGAACGAGCCCGAGCAGGATCCACCGAAAGCCGCCAAACGGAGCGCATGACCATGCGTGACCCCTATCTCCTGCTCACCCCGATTCTCGTTCTCGGCGTACTCGGCCTGGTCAGATTCGTCGGCTGCGATATCCTGTTTGGCCTCCAGCATGTGCCGGACCCGCCGCTGGAGTTCGTCAAAGACGTAACCCTTGGCATGTCGCGCCAGAACTTTACAGGGTTCTCCGGCATGGCGATCGACGTGGGATCGAAGGCGCTCAAAGTCCAGAGTCTCGAGCGATACTGCGACGGCAACAGTATGGGCGATCACCGGATCAAGATCGTCGATGCGGAAACCGGGACACAGGTAGGCGACACCGCGCTCGTTTCGCTTGTCAACAAGGCTGAGGGTTTCGTCTCGGCGACATTGTCGAGTCAGGCCACTCTCATCGCCGGGAAGCGCTACTACGTCGTCAGTGAAGAGTTTGACGGCGGCGATGTTTTCTACGACAACGACACTACACTCACCACGCAGTCGGATGCATCGGTGGTCCAGCCGGTGTACTTCGACACTTCGGTGCAGCAGTGGGTGCTGATGGGTACCGGCCAATCGTACGGACCCGTGAGCTTCGCCTACCTCAAATAAGAATCCGAATCCCCGCGGCCCGAACCCCGTCAGTATCCGACAGCTTTCCCACTCGATCTCGGATCCGGCATCCCGAAGTATCCTCCGCGCACTTTCATCACCGCATTGATCAACCCCACTCCGCCAATTCCCGAAATTCCGTAACCCATCGCGCGGAGCGAATCCACTACCGCCGTTGAAAGCCCATTCCGCTCGAACTGCAGCGTATCCGGCAACGCCTGGTGATGAATCCTCGGCGCGCTCACCGCGTCCGACAGAATCATGTGATGATCGAGCACGTTCAAGATCACCTGCGACGTGCTCGTGATGATCCTCGGTCCTCCTCGGCTCCCCACCACGAGCAGCAGCGACTGTTCGCGATCGAGAACGATCGTCGGCGACATCGCGCTCAGCATCCGCTTGCCGGGTTGAATCGCGTTCGCTTCGCCCTGTACGAGGCCGAACATGTTCGGCTTGCCCGGCGCCGCGGCGAAGTCGTCCATCTCGTCGTTCAGGAAGAAGCCGGCGCCGCGCACGTAGACGCCCGAGCCGTAGAGCGCGTTCAACGTGGTCGTCGTCGCCACCGCGTTCCCTTTCGCGTCGGCGACGGAGTAGTGCGTCGTCTCGTTCCCTTCGCGCATCACCCGTGAGACGGACTGCGTCGGCGTCGCGCGATCACGGCCGATCGTCGCGCGCAGCCTGTTCGCGTATTCCTTGTCCGTCAGCTGCTTCATCGGCACCGGCACGAATGCCGGGTCGGCGAGCTTCTCATTTCTGTCGACGAACGCGCGCTGGTACGCCGAACCGAGAATGTGCTCGTATTCGGCGCTGCCAAACGGCGGCAGGGTGGGGAAGCCCTCGAGAATGTTGAGCGTCTCCGTCACCGTCACTCCGCCGGAGGACGACGGAGGCATCGTATACAGCGTATAACCGCGATACGTGGAGATCACGGGCTCTCGCCACACCGGCTGATACTTGGCGAGATCCGCTTTCGTGATGATGCCGCCGTCGAGCCGCATCTCCTCGGCGATCGCGTCGGCAGTCGGGCCGGAGTAGAAGCCGGCCGCACCCTGCTCGGCAGTTCGTCGCAGTGTCGCGGCCAGCTCCGGACGACGCAGTGTCTTCCCGACGCCCTCGGTGCCGCGATACGGCCCGAACGGTTCCGCGCCGGCGAACTCCGAGATGAGCCGCCAATTCGATTGGAGCGACCGCGCGAGCGCCGCGTCTACGACGAAACCTTCTTCCGCGTAACGAATCGCCGGGGCCATCACGTCGGCGAGCTTCATCGTCCCGTACTTCGCGAGCGCCGCGGTCAATCCCGCGACCGCGCCCGGCACTCCGCTCGCCAGTGGTCCGACGACGCTCTTGTCGGTGAGATTCCCCTCGGAGTCGAGATACATGTTTCGCGTCGCCGCGAGCGGAGCGATTTCACGATAGTCGAGCGCCGCCGCGCGGCCGTCGGCCATGTGAATCACCATGTACCCGCCGCCGCCGATGTTACCGGCCTCGGGATACACGACGGCCAGCGCGAACCCCACCGCCACCGCCGCATCCACGGCGTTCCCGCCCTTCTTTAGGATCTCGATTCCGGCTTCACTCGCCAACGGCGCATCGCTCGAGATCATCGCGTGCTCCCCGAACGTCGCCGCTTTCCCCGCCTTGTGCGGCCACGCCTCAGGAAAAACCGCCGGCTTCGTCCCCGGCGGATACGTCGCAACGCCGCTGACCGCCGCCGACGGACCACCAACATCCGTCGCGCCCGAGGGAGGGCTCGCGGCTCTATGACATCCGGCCGCGGTGGCGAGCAGAGCGCCTGCTCCGAGCAGTCGACGTAGAGATCTCATTGCGTATCCGGGCTAACGGTCGATCTGAAAGATACCCGTCGGACCACGGGCTTCTCGTGCAGCCTGAGGTTTCTCTGTTTGGTAGAGATTTACGGATTGTGAGCGCGGACACGACGCGGACACACACGGGCACTACGCGGCTTTTGCGCGCACAGACCAATGCCCACAGCCGGAATTTTCTTTGGAACTGCCGCTCGGAAAGCCACCAGGAGCATCCCGAGCGGCAGTCACCAAAAAATCCCGCTCGTTGAGGCAGGACTTTCCCGAGGCCGTCCCGCGTGGTGTCCGCGAGTGCCCGCGTTTGCCCGCGGCCCTTCAAATCTCGGGGGACTTTCCAACTCACGGACCGCTACGCACCGCGCACCAAAACTCAAAACCCAACACGAAAGCCAACACGAAACGTCAACTGCCGCGGCGCGTCGGTCTGCGTTGAATTGCCCTGCGAGTGCAGGATGATGTCCCACTGCTCGCCGACGTACGCATCCATGTTCGGCGCGAATCCGTACCCCAGCCCGCCGCCGAGCCCGAAAGTGAAGTCATTGCTCGAACCCGATGCGAGATCGGTTCCTGTCGCCTTGTCCTTGAAATTCCCGAACTGGGTGATCCCGGCCTCGAGGTTGTACATCCCGTGGAACCCGAGCCCGCTGCCCCCCGCTCGCAGGAAGGCCAGCCACTGCGTGATGTCGGCAGTCGCCGAGCAGCCGGCGAGGCATGAGTTGAATCCCTCATAAGTCATCGGCGCGTTCGCGAATCCGGCGCTGATTCCGGCCGAGACCCCACGCTGAATAGTCTTCTCGAGCGTCGCGCGGATCTGCGAGGAGTAGCCGAACAACCACCGGCTGTTGGTCGCCCCGTCGTCCATCGCCGTCCCGTCGAGGTAGCCGTAAGACAAGCCGACCCAATACCCTGGCTCTGCCGAGCCTCCGCGCGGGATGCGCGGTCCCTGCGCGGCGGCCGTCGCCGCGACGGCGAAGATCATCGCCATGCTGCGTGCAAGCATTTCCCACCCTCATCTGTTGCGGGTCGCGCGCGACGCCGCGTAAGTTAGCTGGCGACATGAATTTCATGGACCCCCGCCTCACCGAGCGGCGCAACCCGCGCACCGCCGATATCGATCTCGCGTCGCCCCTCGAGATCGTTGATCTGATAAACACCGAAGACCGCACCGTCCCCCACGTCGTCGCGACCCAGCGCGAAGCGATCGCCCGCGCGATCGACAAAGCCGAAGCGACCTTCCGCGCCGGCGGTCGACTCTTCTACGTCGGCGCGGGAACGTCGGGCAGGCTTGGCGTCCTCGATGCCTCCGAGTGCACTCCCACCTTCGGGGTGGACCCTGAGATGGTACAGGGCATCATCGCTGGAGGTCCCAAAGCGCTGACGCGTTCGCAGGAAGGCGCCGAAGACCGCATCGAGTCGGCCGTGGAAGACCTCACGGAGCGCGGTGTGCGCGCCGCCGATTTCGTCGTCGGCATCGCCGCGTCGGGTACGACGCCGTACGTCCGGCGCGCGCTCGAGTACGCGCGGAGCGTCGGCGCGGCGACGGGACTCGTCGCCTGTTCGCCGCCGCCGCAGGACACGCTCGACGTCGTCGACATTCTCATCCTGCCGATCACCGGGCCCGAAGTCGTCACCGGGTCCACGCGCATGAAGGCCGGCACCGCCACCAAGTTGGTGCTCAACATGATCACGACGGGGGCGATGATTCGGCTCGGGAAGACCTACGGCAATCTCATGGTCGATCTGCGCGCGACAAACAACAAGCTCCGCGACCGCAGTGAGAGAATTCTCATGGAGGTCTGCGAGATCGAGCGGAATGAGGCGCGCCAGCTCCTCGACGACTCCGGCGGTATCGTCAAGACGGCGATCGTCATGTACTTCCTTCACGTCTCGCGCGACGACGCGGCGCGCGCCCTCGAGGAGGGCGGCGGTGTGATCCGGCGCGTCGTCCACCGTCCGCCCCCGCCGGTTCGCGGCTCCGTTCTCCCGCCCCCCGCTTCGCCGTGACCGTCTACGTCGGACTCATGTCCGGCACGTCGCTCGACGGCATCTCGGCGGCCGCCGTTCGATTTGGGGAGACAGGGGGAAAGCTCGACTGCGAGTTGCTCGCCTTCGTCACGCACGAGTACACGCCCGAGCAGCGCGACCGGCTCCACGCGGCGCTGACGCGCGGCTCCGCCCAGGAGTACTGTCGCCTCGGCTTCGACCTCGGCACATGGCTCGCCGGCGCGACCGTCGCTGCGCTGGCCGAGGCCGGCGTCGCGCGCGCTGACGTGCGTGCCATCGGTTCGCACGGTCAGACCATCTGGCACGAAGCGCCGCACTCCACCTGGCAGCTCGGCGAAGCCGCCGTGATCGCCGAGCGAACCGGCATCGACGTCGTCAGCGATTTCCGCGTGCGCGACGTCGCGGCGGGAGGGCAGGGCGCTCCGCTCGTCCCCATCGCCGACGCACTCCTCTTCGCCGGCAACGACTGGCGCGCCCTGCAGAACATTGGCGGTATCGGCAACGTGACGGTCGTACCGCCCAACGGCCAGCTCGACGGCGTTCGCGCATTCGACACGGGCCCCGGCGTATCTGTGATCGACGCCGTTACCAGAATCCTCATCCCCGGCGCGACGTACGATGTCGATGGCCAGCACGCCGCCGCCGGCACGCCGATCGACTCGGTGGTCGATCGCCTGCTCCAACATCCGTATTTCGCCGCCGAGCCGCCCAAGTCCACCGGCCGCGAACTGTTCGATCCAGCCTACGTACAGTCACTGATTCAACGGTGCAGGGACGCGCATTCCACCGCGACCGCCGATGACATGATCGCGACGGCGACGAGTCTCACCGCGCGCTCGATTGCCGATTCCTATCAAAGATTCCTGCCGGAGCCCGTCACCGAGGTGCTGGTTTCGGGTGGCGGCGCCCGGAACCCGACGCTTGTATCGATGATCGCGCGCGCCGTCGCTCCGCTGAGCGTCGTTCCATTCGCCGATCGCTTCTTCGATGGCGAAGCGAAGGAAGCCGTCGCCTTCGCGCTCCTCGCCTACCTGTTCATCGAGCATCGCGCCGGCAATGTTCCGCGAGCCACTGGCGCCAAAGGTCCGCGGATTCTCGGGAAGCTGACGCCGGCGTGAAGCCGCTCGGGCGGGCTCCACTGACACAAGGGCTAACGGATTCACAGGATTGGTGGGATTATTGGATCGCTCCTCGTCTACCGAGGAGCCCTTGCTCAACGAGCCGGGAAATTTGAATGAACGGCCTCGGGACGCTTCAAAAATAGCGTCCCGAGGCCGCTCCACAATCAATCCAGGCTCGTTGAGCGAGGAGCTTTCGTCACTCGAAGAGAGATCTCATAATCCCACCAATCTCATGATCCGTTAACCCTAGTCAGTGTGGCCACCGGGGCGCGACAGCGACGGCGCGCGACGCGACTTACTGCCCCGCCACAACCTCATATCTGAACCGCGTCCCGCTCGACCGCTGCCGCGTCTCCTGCGCCATCACTCGCCGCGATTCGGCATCGATCAAATAGTCCGACACCACGACCGCATCGGAGAAACGGACCCGCCACGCACGTCGCCCGTTCACCTCTTCCCGCGCCACGACCGACAACGTGTCGTACTCGAGCTTGAGATCCTGCGCCGAGAAGAGCGGCACCACCATCGATACACCGGGCTTATAGTCAAGCGATCGCACCAGCGACTCGAGTTGGTTGAAGGCGAAGATGTCGTGGCTGAAGTTGCGCTCGATCGCTTGCGTCGAATCGCCGCGCTGGACCGTTCCGAGCACGCGGTTCCCCTCGAAGCGCAGCGTGGTCAATGATCCGCCGAGGTCAAGACGTTCGAACACCGGCGCGAGGCTGCTGCGCTGAGCGACGAGCGAGTCGTGGACGGTGCGCGGCGACGCATAGTCGAACGTGTGAGCGATCTGCCCAGGCGGCGCGTCGATCACGCAGTCGCGCCTCGTCATCAACGACCATTCCCGTTCCGTGGTGTCTCCGCTCCCCGCTCGCACCAGCACGCGCATGCTCTGCGTTTGCGGCGTGAGGTGCTTCACATCCAACGATCGACTTCCCGGCAACAGCATCGCCGGCTCGGTCGTCGACGCACCCCTCGTCTGCGCAGCCGCAGTTTGCATCACGCCCGACTCGAATAGCCAAACGGCCGAGTAGCCGAGCAATCGAGCAGCCGAGCAGCCAAGTAGCCGAGCAGCCGAGCAGCCACTTCCCAATGAGAACTTCATAATGTCCTCGTCGATTCGACTCGACGAAGACGGCTAATGGGCCACGCGCTCGTTCGCTACGGAATTGGAGCGAAGAGGGTCCAGCCGGGGACGAAGCGGCTTTCCCGGCCTAGTGTTTCCCGAGTCCCGCGATGAACCGGAACACGAAGTACACCAGACTGACCACGAGCAGCGACAGCAGCGACAGTTGCAGTAGCTTGCCCGTGCTCTGCCGCTCCGGCGACACCGGCGGCGTCGCCACCGGTGTCTGCGCTCTCGGCGGTGTTTTCGGCGGCTCTTCCGCCGCCATCGGCACCGTGGATTCGCCGAGGTGAATCGGCCGCGCTCCCGGCCGCACCAGCACCGAGGGGGGCATCATCTCCACCGTGATCGCGTCGGTCGGCGTTCCGTCCGACGGCAGCGGGAATTCGTGGTGCCCGATCTCGTCCGCGTCGCTCGCGGGCCGAAGGCCGGGTCCGTCAAAGCGCGCGATGATGACGGTGATGTTGTCCGGTCCGCCGGCAAAGTTGGCGCGCTCCACCAGAAGCTTGCACGCCGTCGCGACGTCCGGCTCGTCGGTCACCACCATCGCGATCTCGTCCTTCGTCACCTGACCGGACAGTCCGTCGCTGCAGAGCACCAGCGTGTCGCCGCGCCGCACGACCTGGTGCGTGAGGTCGACCTTGACGTACGGCTCCGGCCCGAGCGCCTGCAGAATGATGTTCCGCCGCTCGCTCAGCTTCGCCTCTTCCTCGGTCAGCTCGCCGGCCTCGATCAGCTTCTGCATCAGCGACTGATCCTTCGTGATCTGCTGCGCCACACCGTCGCGCACGATGTAGGCGCGACTGTCGCCGACTTGCGCGAGGTAGAGCGTATCGCCGAGCAGCCCCGCGATCGTCGCCGTCGTCCCCATGCCGCGATACTCGGGATGCGCGGTTGCGTAGCTGTGGATCTTTTCGTTCGCTGCCTTCGTCGCCACCTTGATCGCGCGGACAAACGACTCGGGATCGTTTGTGTCGCCCGCGATCCACGTCGTGCGCAGCTCGCCGAGGATCGCTTCGACTGCCATGGCGCTGGCGATCTCTCCCGCCGCGGCGCCGCCCATCCCGTCGGCCACCACGAACAGCGAGCCTTTCTGGCCGCTGATCGTTCGACGGACCTCGGTCGGAACTGCCGCGACGTCGGCCGACAGGTCGGCGACGAGGAACGCGTCTTCGTTATGGTCGCGCGTGCGCCCGACGTCCGTGCGCCCGAACACCTGAACGACAATGTCGTCGCTCGGTGTAGAGGCGGGTGGCGGCGGGACCGCGGGCATAGGCTGGGCGGGGGTGTTCACGGAAGCCAAGAGACCCGGGCCTTCATTCGTGCGGCTGACGTCGCTCAGCGACGTGGTGGTGAGGCATGGGGCGCGAATATAGACCGTTGGCTAGGGGATGGTCAAACCGCCAATGCACCATAAGCTTCCGTGGCATGCGACTCCGGCGACTGTACACGATTCTCACTGGGCTGGCGATTGGTACGGCATGCCACAACCCGGCCCCGCTGCCGCGCAATCCGGCCCCCACGCCGGCAAGGCCATCGCCGGCGCCCGGAGCCGCTCAACCGTCCAGCGGTCCTCCCGAGTCTCGCGCGACGCGGACTGCCCCCCCCTTGCCACCCATCCCACTCGTCGAGGGCCCGCTCAACCCCAAGGTCGTCTTCCCCGAAAGGAATCAAGCGATCACCGTCCGCGATTCCAACTTTGTCTTCGGTTCGGTAGGCAACGGGCACGCCAAGCTCACGATCAATGGGACCCCGGTACCCGTCGCCCCGAATGGGACCTTCCTCGCGTACCTGCCTGTTCCGCCGGCGACCGCCCCACGCTACGAGCTGGTCGCGTATGCCGGCGGGGCCGCCGGCGACACAGGCGTTCGCGTCGATAGTGCGCGCGCCACGATCCCCGTTCGCGTCCCGCGTCCCCTACCGGATCTCGCCCTCACTGGACGCCTCGTCGTCGATTCGGCCAGCGTCGCGCCGCGCGGCGGGTTCATGGCGCTTCGCGACAGCGAGCCCGTTCGCGTCACCATCCGCGCTCCGCTCAACGCGACCGCGTGGATATCGCCTACCGCCGAGTCGCCGAGCCGCCCATTGGTCAACGTCGCCGGCAACACCTTCGCGACCGACGTTCCGGCGGCACTGCTTCGGACGGGCGCCACGCTCTACGTCGCGCGGGGCAACGACACCGTGCGCTTCGCGCTCACCAAGCCGCGCGACATCCGTTCACAGTGGGTTTCACTCGGCGACCCCGCCGCGCAGAACGATACCGACGCCACGATCATCGGCCGCTCGACGCCTGCCGGTACGTACAAGTGGATGCTCGTCCCCGGAACGATCGTCCAGGAGACCGGTCGATCCGGCGACAACGTGCGAGTGCGCTTCGACTCGCAGCTCGAGGTGTGGGTCGACTCGACGAGCGTGCGCCCGCTCGCCGCGACGTATCCCGCGCCGCGTCGCACCGTCGGCGCGATGTCGCTCGTGCCTGCCGCCGATTGGGTAGACGTCGTGATGCCGGTGTCGTCGCCGCCGCCCTATCTCATCGAGCAGGACCTCGGCCACATCACGCTCACGCTCTACGGCACGACCGCGACGCCCGACGTCATCAAGTTCCTCCAGAACGATTCGCTCGTTCGCATCATCAACTGGGTGCCGGAGCAGTCGGATCGCATTCGTCTCCGCATTGAACTCACACGTCCGCCATATGGCTATCTCGTACTATTCGATCCGGCGCGCGGCTTCATTCTGCGCTTGCGCCGCCCCCCGCGAGTGAACCCGAACCGTCCGCTCGAGGGACTCATCATTACCGTCGACCCTGGTCACCCTCCCGGCGGTGCTATAGGACCGACCGCGCTCACCGAGGCCGAAGGTGTCCTGCCCGTCTCGTTCAAGTTGCGCGACATTCTCCAGCAGCGCGGCGCGACGGTCGTCATGACGCGCACGACACTGGAGGCGGTCGATCTCCATCTTCGCAGCGTGATCGCGAGACGCGCCAACGCCAACGCGCTGATCTCGATTCATCTCAACGCCTTTGGCGACGGCGTGAATCCCTTCCCCAACGTCGGGACGAGCACACTGTTCTTCCATCCGCAGACCGAGCCACTCGCGCGCCTCGTGCAGGCAGGCATGATGCGCGAGATGGGCCTCCGTGATTTGGGCATTCACTATCAGAACATCGCCATCGGCCGCACGATGTGGATGCCATCGCTCATCTGCGAGGGCGCCTTCCTCATGGTGCCCGAGCAGGAAAACGCCGTGAAAACCCCTGCATTCCAGGAACGCTACGCCCGCGGCGTCGCCGACGGCATCGAAGCGTACTTCCGCTCCTTAGCGCGATGATTCGCCCCAATGGGGTCAGACCCTATTTCCAGTTCTCTAAATGGGGTCTGACCCTATTTCGGGGGGCGTTCGGGGCGATCGGGTGCCTGGCGGCCGCGGTCCCGTGTCTCGCGCAAGCGCCGAACCTCGACTGGCGCACCATCAAGACCCGGCACTTCTACGTCCACTTCAATCCGAACACGGAACCTCTCGCCCGCCGTCTGGCCGCCGACGCCGAGCGGGCGTACGAGCAGCTGTCGCACGAGATGCACCCGCCGCGCGGGATGATCGATCTCGTCCTCTCCGACGACGTCGATTTCTCGAACGGGTTCGCCACGCCGTATCCGACGCCGCGCATCGTCGTGTACGCCGCGCCGCCCGTCTCCGAATCCGCGCTCCGCTACACGAATGACTGGGCTCAGAGCGTCGTCACGCACGAGCTCACGCACATCTTCCATCTCGATCGCACGCGCGGCATCTGGTCATTTGGCCAACACATCTTCGGCCGCGCCGCGCCGCTTTTCCCGAATTCATACCAGCCCTCGTGGATCACCGAGGGGCTCGCCGTCTACGAGGAGTCCAAGCTCACCGGCGCCGGCCGCGTCCAGGGCTCCGAGCATCGCATGATCGCGCGCTCCACCGCGATCGACCACCGGTTTCCGCCGATCGGCGACCTGAGTCTCGCCCAGCCGAATTTCCCGTTCGGCGAGACGGCGTACGGCTACGGCTCGCTCTTCATCGACTATCTCGCGAAGAGCCGCGGACAGCAGAACATCGGGCGATTCGTCGACAAGTCCGGCGCGTACGTCATTCCGTATCTCATCAACCAGCCGGCCAAGAAATCGTTTGGGGTTTCCTTCTCGAGCGCGTGGCATCAATTCGCCGATTCCGTCACCCGTTCGGTCGACGCCTCGTCCAATCCGCCGTTCCCCGGTTGGCGACAGCTGACCAACGACGGCACGTTCGTTTTTTCGCCGCGCTGGTTGTCGGATTCGTCGATCGTGTACGCCGGAACGTCGGGCAGGGAGAGCTTTGCCGCGCTGAAGGTGGATCTCAACGGCCGACGGACGAACCTCGGCCGCCGCAATAGCCAGTCGCCGAACGTCGCGCTCGCCGACGGCTCGCTCCTCTTCTCGCAGATCGACTACACGAATCCGTATCAGCAACGCACGGACCTCTACATCCAGCGCGGCGGGCGGCAGCGACAGATCACTTTCTCCCGCCGCCTCGACGATCCCGACGCACGCCGCGACGGACAGATCGTCGCCGTACAGATCACGGCGGGCGCGACGCACCTCGTGCGCGTTTCCCCCGACGGCAAGACGATCACGCCGCTCACGACCGGCAGCCTCGACGAGCAGTGGACCGAGCCGCGCTGGTCGCATTCAGGAACTCTCATCGCCGCGTCGCGCTGGCTGCGCGGCAACGTCTCGCAGATAGTCATCATCGACACTGTGGGCCGGCTCAAGCACATCGTCTCGAGCGGCAACTCCATCGAGGCCACGCCGAGCTGGCTCCCCGACGACTCCGGCGTGATGTACAGCTCCGACCGGACCGACAGAACCGAGATCTACGTCGAGCGCCTCGCCGACAGCACCACGTATCGCCTGAGCGCGACGCCGATCGGCATGTTCGAGCCGTCGAGCTCTCCGACCGGCCAGCACACTGCCACTGTCCTCTTCCGCGCCGACGGTTATCACCTCGGCGCCGGCTCATGCTGTCAGTTCACCGAGGAGCAGCGCGTCGCCGATTACAGGAACACGCGTCCTGCACGGGAGCTCGCCGCACTCATTACCGACTCCACGCGCGCGACCGCGTATGGCGCGTGGCGAAGCTTCTATCCACGCTACTGGCTGCCGACGGTCGATGATGGAATCGCCGGCGGCTATCGCATCGGGTTCGAGACGAGCGGGTACGACGTCATCGGACGTCATCGCATCAGCGCGACGGTCGAGTTCCCGACGAACAAGACAGGCATCACCGGCTTCGGCAACTACGAGTACAGCGGCTTCGGAAGCCCCGTCATCGACGTCGACTTCACCCAAGGCTGGGATCTCCTCGGCTCCGTCTTCGAGCGCAACGCAGAGCGACAGGTGCTCGGCAATCTCTATCGTCGCACGCGCACGGCGGACGTGCTCGCGACCTGGCTGCACCCGCGCTATCGCACGTCGACGTCGTTCACCGTCGGCGCCGGGCTCGAACAGCGCACGTTCACGACGACCGCCAACCTTCCGCTGTCGAGCCTCGACACGACGGGCGCCTTCACGCCGCCGGTCTTTCCAAACCTGATCGCGGCGGTGACCTTCGCGAACACGCAGCGGCCGATCTTCAGCATCTCGCCTGAAGACGGCATCCGCGCCGCCGTCACGGGACGCGATCGTTTGAAGAGTGGACCGGCGGGCAACAAAGGATCGAGCTACAGCGTCATCACCACGGCCGGCGCCTACAAGTCGCTCAATCTTTCCGGTTTTTCACACCACGTCATCGCGCTGCGCGGCGCCGTGGGCTGGGCGGACGAGCGCGCCGCGGGCTACTTCGGCGTCGGCGGCGTGAGCGGTGGGACATTTCAGGTCATCCCCGGCTACGCGGTTGGCGAGGGGCGTGTGACCTTCCCCGTACGCGGCTTCGAGCAATCGACACTGCTCGGCACGCGCGCCTTCTCCGGAACGTTCGAGTATCGTGCGCCGCTCTTCAGAATCGGCCGAGCCCCGGGCATCCTGCCGTTCTTCTTCGACCGCAGCTCGCTCACCCTCTTCTCGGATTATGGCACGGCATGGTGCCCCACGGTCCAGATCGGGCGCGAAGTCTGCAACACGAACAGCGAGTTCCTCACCAAACGCCTGGCCATCGCTTCGGCCGGTGCGGAGCTCAACCTGAACCTGGGAGTGCTGTCGTGGGATTCGCCGTACCAGTTCCGCCTGGGCTTCGTCGCGCCCACATACAATCGCGCGTTGTTCCAGCAGTCAGCATTCCAGGTGTATCTGGTGTCCGGACTTTCGTTCTAGATCTCGACCACGCGACATCATCAGACCGTGAACGATTTGAACAATTAGATACGGGACAACCTCGGAAACTGAACGGACAACAAACAGGAGGTGTTTTTCTTTTGAAGTGTGGGTCGCGATTTCTCGCGCCAAGGCAGGCCCCTGTAGGTCATCCTGTTCAATTCCTCGTTGTCGCGTATCCAACCGTACCAACTCTTCACGGTCCCAAATGCCGGCGCGGTCGCGATCTGCAATGACCCGGAGCAAGAGACCTAGGCTACTACTATCCGGGCTGGTGCTCGCAATCGCGGCCCTCGCCTGCAGCGGGAACAAGAAGTCCGCGACCTCGGCGAGCGGCGGCTGCGATGAGTCGATCAAGTTGCCGACGGGCTTCTGCGCGATCGTCTTCGCCGAGAGCGCAGGACCGGTGCGCGACATCGCGGTGCGCAAGAATGGGGATGTGTTCGTCGGCCTCCTCGATCAGCGTCGCCAACCCGGCGGAGTGCTGGCGCTTCGCGACACGAACAAGGACGGTCACGCCGACATCGCCGAGCGGTTTGGTGAGGGCGGCGTGCACGGCGTCGCGCTGGCGGGCGACTCGACGCTGTACGCATCGAACGCGACATCGATTCTCCGCTTTCACCTGACCGATTCGCTGATGCCGAAGAAGCGGATCGATTCGATCGTCGTCGGCCTTCCCGCGCGGCAGCCTCCGTCGCACACGATCGCGATCGATCTTCGCGGCAACCTGATTGTGAACGTCGGCGCCGCGACGAACGCCTGCGCGCCGAGCGACGCGCCGCAGAAGCCGGGACTGGATCCGTGTCCCGAGCTCCAGAGCGCGGCCGGCATCTGGCGTTTCGCTCCGGAGAAGGCGAATCAGACGATCGCCGAGGGCGCGCGGATCGCCACGGGTCTCCACAACGCCATCGCGCTCGCCGTCAATCCGCGCGACACGATGGTGTATGCCGTCTCGCAGGGTCGCGACGGTCTCCGCGACGCCTGGCCCAACCTGTACTCCGAACAGGAGGCAGCGACGGCCGCGGCCGAAGAGATGATCCGCATCGCGTCGTACCGCGCCGATTTCGGCTGGCCGTACTGCTATTTCGATTATCTAAAGCAGGAACGCCGTCTGGCTCCCGAGTACGGCGGCGACAAGCAGCGCACCGATCGCTGCGACCGCCTCATTCAGCCGATCGTCGCGTTCCCTGCGCACTGGTCGCCAATGGGATTGCTCTTCTACACCGGCACGATGTTCCCGCCCCAGTATCGCACCGGCGCGTTCATCGCATTCCACGGATCAGCCGCGCGAGCCCCATTCCCCGAAGAGGGCTACCACGTCGTCTTCCTTCAGTTCAAGGACGGCATGGCCGCCGAGGACACCATCTTCGCCTCCGGCTTCGCGGGCAGCATGATCACCCCACAAGGCGCCGAGCATCGACCCGTCGGCTTGGCTCAGGGGCCGGACGGTGCGGTCTATCTGACGGACGACAAGGGCGGGCGAATCTGGAAGATCGTCTACCGCGCGCAGGCGAAGAAGTAACCGCGGTGAACGGCACGCTTAGTTCCGCGCGCGCAGTGCTCGCGAACCGGGCTGCCCCTCCGCCCGAAGGACACTGGGACGCCTCGAGCGGTCAATGCAAAGCAGCGCCGCGAGCGCGAACGGACGCGACGTTCTACCAGGCCGCGAGGATCGCGCCCATGACGACCAGTGCCACGAGGTTGCTGCCTGCGTTGATCAGGAGAAGTTGCGTCGGCCGCTTCGCCGCGGCCCAGTCGTCGAGCTGCACGACGAGAATGAAGCCGAGCCAGTTCAGGAAGCCGACGGCCGCGCCGAGTGGGATCGTCTTGGCGCCCGCGTAGTAGACGGCGTGCGCCAGAACGAAGCTCATGATCACGGCGCCGAGGATCCAGGTGGCGAAACCTTTCGCCATGCCGCCCTTCATCTGCTGGTCCGTGATCCCCGAGAGCCGCTGCCACGGTTTGAGGAAGAGCAGCGGCGAGTACCACGTCGCGCCGACGATGACCTTCACCAGCACGGCGATAATGAACGGCAACGGGTGAATCTGAACCGGGTGCACGAAGTCCTCCGGGAGCGACGACGAAGGGGGGAGGGAGCTACCGCTCGACTCGGCGCGACGCGAGCAGCCGCGCGCGCACGATCAGTCGTCGAACGCTGACGACGATGACTCCGGCGATTATGCACCAAATCAGGACGGCCGCAATCCCGAACGCCCAACGTCCGGTCGTCTCGCCGCTCGACGGATGCCACCAGCCGAAGGGCAGCGAGATGGTCGTCGAGAAGTGGCGCTCACCCGGCCCGAACGCGATCCAACTCGCGATCGCTCCCATCGTGCCGACGATGCCAAGTCCCATCAGCGACTGAAAGACGTGCAGCCACGCTGGGGCGTCGTTCGACAACTGCCCATCCGGCCCGATCGCTCCGCTCGCGCCGTCGACAATCAACGTGATTCCCGCGAGCAGAAAGGTGCACCCGGCGCCGACGCCGACCCACCGAGGTGTGCCTGGCGTCAGCTTCATGTCGATCACTCCCAGCCCCCCGAGTATCGGCAGCACCGATACCGCTACGCAGACGAGTCCGAACGTGACAGCGCTGCGTGGGCTTAACCGTGATTGCTGTGGCATCGTCTGGTTTTCTTCTCGAAATCGCGACCACGCCGGCGCTGGGGAGACCGTGGTTGGTTGGTACAATTTCGATACGGGACAATGCAACAGGATGAAACGGACACTGAACGGGACTGCATTCAACCAACTACCGCGACGCGCGGAGTTTTTAAAAAATCTCTAAAGCAGTAATCCTGTAGTTCGTCCGTCCAATCCCGTCGTCGTGTCCCGTATCCAAATTGTACCAAGCTTCCAACGCGCGAAACACCAACCTGGAAGCGATCCATAGCACCAAGCCAGCGTCAAATAGTTTCGACCTGCGACGATGCCCACTGTCAACGGTTACGAAATTTCGCGTCGCGAGAAGCGACCGATACATTCCGTCCCGCGATGCCCACGATCCATCCCACCGCGTTCGTCCATCCAACAGCTGTAGTCCTCGGCGACGTCACGCTCGGCGCGCGCGTGTCCGTGTGGCCCACGGCAGTGATCCGCGGCGACAGCGATTCGATCACGATCGGCGATGACAGCAACGTGCAGGACGGGACGATCGTGCATGTCGACGCTGGGTTACCGTGTGTCATCGGAAAAAGAGTCGGTATCGGTCACCGCGCGATCGTGCACGGCGCGACGATCGAGGATGACGTGTTGATCGCGATGGGCGCGATCCTGCTGAATGGCGTACACGTCGGTACGGGGTCGATCGTCGGCGCCGGGGCCGTCGTCCGCGAAGGAATGAAGATCCCTCCAAACTCTCTCGTCCTGGGCGTCCCCGGCCGGATCGCGCGGAGCACGACCGATGAGGAGCACGAGCGGATCAGGAAGACTGTCCAGTCCTACCTCGACCTCCAGGAGCAGTATCGGTCGGGGTGATTCGCCCACGTGTTAGCGAGCAAGGCATCACGGAGTGGTAACGAATTTGCTGCATCGTCGCCATCGCCCACCGCCCGTCGCCCATCGCCCCGAACCCAAGTCCTGGAACCGACTCAACTCTTTTGCTGTACCGGAGTTGTCCCATGCTACAGATCACAGTACCGCTCGAGCCAGTGGTTACTTCCGGCCAGTTCTCGACACGGACCGGCCCGTTATCAACGCAAGCGGGTACTGACAACAAGCTTCGTGATCGGCTTTTCATAACTAGTGGCCCCACCAGCAGTTATATTACTACTGGCGTGGAAACACGAACGTCGGTAGACTGTCGCCCCTTGGCACGCGCCGCCCACCTTCCTGGCGAGCACGCGGCCGGTTGTAACGGGCTGTAACACTCCCAAACACAATCGCTTCGCTGTCGCACCACGCCGCTTCTATAGGAGTCTTGTCCCCATGACGCTTCCCCTCAATCCGCCCCCGGGGCCTGTTTCGCTCTCCGCCAACGCGCGCACCGTGCTCGAAAAGCGCTACCTGGTGAAGAACGAAAAGGGCAAGCCGGTGGAGCAGCCCGAAGATCTTTTCTGGCGCGTGGCGACAGTTGTCGCCGAGGCGGATCGGAGATATGGGGCGACCGAGGGCGCGGTGAAGGCCGTGGCGGACGAGTTCTACGCGCTCATGACCCAGCGCAGGTTCGAGCCAAACTCGCCGACGCTCATGAATGCCGGCCGTCCACTCGGCCAGCTGAGCGCCTGCTTCGTTCTTCCTGTCGAAGACGCGCTCGCCAACGGCAAGAACGGCATCTACGACACGCTGAGCGCGATGGCGCTCATTCATCAGAGCGGTGGCGGTACCGGCTTCTCGTTCTCGCGCCTGCGCGCGAAGGGATCGATGGTCCGCTCGACGACCGGGGTCGCGAGTGGTCCAATCTCTTTCATGAAGCTCTATGATGCCTCGACGGACGCGGTGAAGCAGGGAGGCACGCGGCGCGGCGCGAACATGGGCATTCTCCGGGTCGATCACCCGGACATCATGGAGTTCATCACTTGCAAGGAAGACCTCACGCAGGTGACCAACTTCAATATCAGCGTCGCCGTGACCACCAAGTTCATGGACGCGGTGAAGGCCGGCGCGAGCTACGACCTGATCGACCCGAGCAACAAGAAAGTCGTCGGCCAACTCGACGCAAGAACGGTGTGGGACCGCATGATCCTCGGCGCGTGGCGCACCGGCGAGCCCGGCGTCTTCTTTGTCGACGAAGCCAACCGCTACAACCCCGTCCCGAGCCTCGGCCAATACGAGGCGACGAATCCGTGCGGCGAGCAGCCGCTCCTTCCGTACGACGTCTGCAACCTCGGCTCGATCAACGTCGGGTATTACGTCAATAACGGAAAGATGGATTGGGATGCGTTCCGAGCCGACATCGCGCTCTCGACGCACTTCCTCGACAACATCATCGACGTCAACAAGTATCCGCTCCCCGAGATCGACGCCCTCTCCAAGCGCATCCGCCGCATTGGACTCGGCGTGATGGGCTTCGCCGACGCCTGCGTTCGGCTCGGCATTGCCTACGATACCGACGAAGGCGTGGAGTTTGGACGACAGGTCATGGAGTTCGTGGACGTCGAGGGCAAAAAGGAAAGCAGCCGCCTCGCCGCCGAGCGTGGTCCGTTCGCCGAGTGGGCAAAGAGCATCTGGGGCCCGGACGAGACCTGCGCGCGCGATGCGAACGGCAACCGCATCCGTCCGATGCAGCTACTGAGAAACTGCAACGTGACGACGGTGGCCCCGACCGGCACCATTTCGATCATCGCCGGCTGCAGTTCCGGCCTGGAGCCCCTCTTCGCCGTCGCGTTCATGCGCAACCAAGCCGGTGTGATGATGCCGGACGTGAACGAGGATTTCGTCGAGATCGCGAAGCGCGAGGGCTGGTACTCGAGCGAGTTGATGGAACGCATCGCGAAGACGGGCAGCGTCAACCATCCCGAAGTCCCCGCCCAGTGGCAACGCGTCTTCGTTACGGCAAACGCGATCGCCCCGGAATGGCACATCAAGATGCAGGCTGCCTTCCAGGAGCACTGCGACTCGGCGATTTCAAAGACTACTAATTTCGCGCACTCGGCTACGGTCGAAGACGTCCGCAAGATCTACGAGCTCGCGTTCGACATGCACTGCAAGGGCGTCACCGTCTATCGCGACGGGAGCCGCGACAACCAAGTCCTCTCGACCGGTGCGACGGAAGGTGCCGCAAAGGCGCGCGAAAGCGGTGCCGCGCCGGCGGGAGGCGCAAAACAGGAAGCCGGCGACCGCTCGCTCGTCGCCGACCTCCGCTCGACGATCGCCGAGAAGGAAGCGGAGATCGAGCGCCTGAAGAAATCGCTCTACGAGGCCGAGGCGGAGAACCTCCAGCGCCGCGCGAAGCGTTCGCGGCCGGACAAGTTGCGTGGGACTACTATAAGAAAGGAGACGCCGCTCGGCGTGATGTTCGTGAACATCACCGAGGACGAGAAGGGTCAGCCGTTCGAGGTGTTCATCACGCTCGGCAAGGCGGGTGGTTCGGCGATGGCGGATGCGGAGGCGATGGGGCGGCTGCTTTCTTTGGCTTTGAGATCGGGTATTCCGATCATGGAGATCCACAAGCAGCTGCGTGGGATCTCGTCGGATAGAGCGGTCGGACTCGGACCCAACAAGGTTTTGTCAGTGCCCGATGCGATCGGCATCGCGATCGAGGAGTGGCACCGGGATCGAGTCGTTGGCGTGCAGCAGGAGCTCATTCCGCCGGGCGGCCCGGGTGCGGCTAACGGCGGTGCTTCATCGGCCGAGATGATGGAGAGTATGACGCATCAGGTGCCGGCTGCTCTTCGCTCAACGGGGAATACGGCGGCGGAGATGGAGTTGCAGCTTGGGTTACAGCATTCGGCGGAAGCCTACATTGGCACGTGCCCTGACTGTGGGTCGCAGATGGAGTACGCGGAGGGATGTGTCAAGTGTCATGTGTGCGGGTTTAGCGAGTGCGGTTGATCTCATGCTGTGAAACCAAAAGAACGGCGCCCAATCTGGGCGCCGTTCTGCGTTAGAGGGCTGACTGATGCCGTCGCAGTGCTCTTCTCATGGTTTAGCCGCGCAGGCCGTCGACAGCTTCGCCGGACGTTGGCGTGATTTCTGTGCGTCGCCTGTCGCCGAACGTCGCGGCGATCTCGCGGAGCTCTTCCTTCAGCATCTGCATTCGCTCATGTCTCGCTGCGCCGTTCGTTCGGCGCGCGATAGCGTCATCGCGGTGTGCGATGTAGCGCTCGAGGAGCTCCTTCAATGACATGGTGCGCGCAACCAGCTCACCCGTTCGAGGATCCGCCACCAGTGCCACGAGCGCCACGGCGACCTTCGTCTCCATCGGCGTCTGTGCATAGAGTTGGCGCGTTACTGCGTCCGGATTGACGCCCGGCTTGAGGTCGATCGTAATGCGCAACGACTCCCGGTCAGACTCGTTGCGCAAGTCAGCGATGCCGTCGATTCTCCGAGCGCGTACCGCGTCAGCGATCCTTTCTATTATCGTCGCGACATTCACGCGATACGGGACGTCGGTGACTATGATTCGCGTCACCTCCTCCGACTTCTCGATCTCCGTGTTTGCGCGGATCGTGATCTCTCCGCGCCCCGTCTCCTGATAATCGCGGATGTCCGCGAGTCCTCGAATGGACGCGCCAGTGGGGAAGTCCGGCCCTTTGATATGCGCCTGAAGATCGCTGATCGTCGCGTTGGGATGATCGATCAGATGGGTTAGCGCGCCTACCACCTCGCGCAGATTGTGCGGCGGGATGTTCGTCTCGTTGGTCGTTGCGCCGTTGATTAGGAGATTTGGAACGCTGGACGGAAACACGCTCGGCCCGGTGGTTCCGTCGCCCGCAGCAATCGAGATCCCACCGTCGGCGAGCATCGCGGCACCGAGCCGTGCGAGGCGCGCTTCGGTATACGAAGCATCAGCTGCGGGATCGCCGTCGATCGAGCCGAAATTTCCCTGTCCGTCGATCAACGGATACCGAAGCACGAAGTCCTGGACCATTCGCGCGAGCGCGTGATACGCGGATCGCCATCCCTGTCCGGGAAACCGCTGACGCACCTCGCCGATGATCGCGGACGATCTCCTATACGGGGCGTCCGGAAGATTCCCCCGTTCGTTCATGACGAGCAGGATTCTGCGATCGACCGGCCGAAGTCCGTCGCGCGCGTCAGGAACAGTTCGCGAGGTTTCCGTGTCGTCGATCATGCCAAGCTGTTCACATTCCTGAGTTACTTCTTCACCTTGCTAGCGAGCTCCTGAATCTTACGAGCGAGGCCGACGGGCACAGAGTCCTTCGGGTCGTTCGGAGCCGCGCCGGGCGATGGCTGCGTGAATGAATTGCGAGTTATCGCGGGCAAACCCACTGGGTTTTTTCCATACAGGGTCTGGTACAGCACCGTAGCCGCCAGGTACGTACCGACAGGGCTCGGGTGACTCCCGTCGGCGCGGAAAAGGGCCGAGTGCGCGCCCGCCGGTACCGTGCCCTCCTGCGCGCGGAAAGCCGACCACACTTCGCCGACCGGGGCAACCACGGCACGGACGTCGGACGCCGCCTTGTGGTACACGTGGGTCAAGGAGTCCTGCGTGTCGGGTAGCCCTTCGCGTGCCCACGTTTCGTAGAGAATGAGCTTGGCGTTCACCTTTTTCGACGCGTCGGCGAGCGTCTTCACGTCTCGCCACATCTTGTCGGGATCGGTGATCGGGCGCGTGCTCTGCTCTTGCAGCACGATCGCGTCCCATCCACCGCGGGCGATCGCGGGCAGGGCATCGTGGCCGGCGATGTGCCCCTCGAGCGTCGCTCCGCCGACGAGCACGACGTCCGGCCTAAAGGGACGCGCTTCGTGCGCCGCTGACGCCAAGTCCGCGATGACCATCGGAAGGTCATTGACGTACGTATAGCTGTTCCCGATGAACAGAACGCGCATCGGAGAGTTCGCCGCGGCACGTTGCGCCAGGCCGGCGGCGGGGAGCAGGAGAAGCAGTGCGGCGATGCGTGGACGGTTCATGGCGATCTCGAATGAAGTGAGCGGTCCCTTATCATACATGCATGATCCGTCGCCTGGCTTTCGTCGCGGTACTCCTTTCGTCTCTTGTGCACCCCGGCGTCGCTCAGGGCACGAGCCGAGTCGTAACCTTTCCGAGCGGGAACCTCGTGCTGCACGGTGTGCTGTATCTGCCCGATGGACCCGGACCGTTTCCCGCCGTGGTCTACAACCATGGAAGTGCCGGCGGTATGCTGAGCAAGATGGCCTTCGATTCGCTCGGCCCCGTTTTCGCGGCGCATGGTTGGGTGTTCTTTGGTCCGTATCGGCGCGGACAGGGTCTCAGCGCGTCCGCCGGGAAGTACATCGGCGATCAGATTTCCGCGGCGACGAAGACGGGCGGCCTCACCGCGGGAGCCGCAACGATGGTCCACCTGTTGGAGACCGACCACCTCGACGACCAGCTCGCCGCGTTGGCTTGGCTGAAAAAGCAGAAGTTCGTTCGGCCTGATCGAATTGCGGTGGCGGGAAATTCCTTCGGCGGCATCCTCACTGTGTTCGGCGCTGAGCGCGGGGCGTATTGCGCGGCCGTCAACTCGGCGGGCGGTGCCCAGAGTTGGAAGGATGCGCCGTTGCTGCAGACAGCGATGGAGCGCAGCGTCAGGAATGCGCGCGTGCCGATCTTCTTTTTCCAGGCCGCGAACGACTACGATCTCTCGCCGAGTCGTGTTCTTGCCGACACCATGCGCGCCGCGGGGAAGGAGTTCGAGCTGAAGATTTACCCTCCCTTCGGCAAGTCAGTCTCGGAAGGCCACACGCTCGGCTACTTCGGCAGCACTGTCTGGGCCGGCGACGTATTCCAGTTCTTGAATAAACACTGCGGCGGCTAGAGCAGATCGAAGCAAGCAAACTTCCTGACTCAGCGCACGTTGGCCGAGGCTTGATTATCGGCGAAACGCATCAAGAACCTCCTTTTCACGATCCGGTGACACCCCTGCTCCCTTCACCATCCGCGCCTGCGCCTCCGCCGCCGACGCATTGAACCACGCCAACGCATCGACCGCGGACGTGCCCAGCGGCCGAAACGTTAGGCCCGCCGCGATTGCCCCACGATTGTCCGCGTTCATTCCCGCAGAATCCGGATCGCTTCGCGGAATCCACGTCGGCATATCACCCCACGCCGTCACCTTGTGCGATTCCAGAAACGCGGCCGGGACCCAAGTGAATTTCACTTCACGATCCCCAGCCACCGCACGCCGGACCCCGTTGAGCTGTTCGGCCATCGTCAGCACTGACGCCGGCCCCGCCGCGTTGAAGGTCCCGGTGGTTCCGTTCTCCACCATCCGGATTGTCCACTCCGCCAGATCGCGGCAGTCGATGATCTGGACATGATCCTGCCCGTCGCCCGGCGCGAGCACGTCGCCGCCCTTGGCGATCCGGTAGGGCCAATAGGTAAATCGAAACGTGTCATCGCCCGGACCGATGATCAGCGTCGGCCGGATGATCGTCGTGCGATCGCCGAACCACTTCTTCGCCTCACGTTCGGACGCTGTCTTCATCGGACCATACAATCCACCGAAGTCCTTCGCGAACTCTTGAGGCGTCACCGCCAACGGATCGCCCTTCGTGTACTCGAGCAGCGGCGACGACTCCGTCACGCCTGATTGCGGCTTCGAGGTGTCGTACACCGAGATGGTGGAGATGAAGACGTACTGCTGGGTGTGACCTTTCAGCACTTCCGCGGCGTCCTTCACCCAGAAGGGAAGGGTCGTCGGGTTGTCGATCACGACATCCCAATCCTTTCCCTTGAGCGCGTCGACCTGGTGCAGGTTCCGATCGCCGGTCAGTTCCGTCACTCCCGCCGGAAGTCGGTCGTTGCGACGCCCGCGATTGAACACCGTCACCTTGTGACCGCGAGAGAGCGCATACCGCACCTGATGCGGGCCAGTCAGCCCCGTTCCGCCTAGGATGAGGATGTTGAGCGGCTTCGCTGCCGGCGCGACTGGCCATGTTGGTCGCGGCAATCTGAGCGCGAGCGCGCTCCCGACGAGTGCGGACTGACGAAGGAATTCACGGCGATCGGTCATGAGTTCGCTCCACGGACGGTCTGATCATTGTACCGTCGGCCGCTGATGCTCCGCGACGTCTACGACGTTCGATATCTGTAAATATTGGACCGTCGCGCCCATGCTCGTCTCCGCTCCAGGAAATGTCGGGTGCAGACTCATCCTACACCAACCTCCGTAACACCAGCGTCACTGTTTTGTCATTACCGCCACGCCGAACCGTGAGCACGATTCGCTCACCGTCCCGACGGAAGCGTTTTCGCAGCTCCCGAATCGTCGCCGCCGTCGCCGGCCGACCGTCCACTCGCACGAGCGTGTCCCCCACGGCCAGACCCGCGTCCGTCGCCGCGGATCCCGGAACGACATTATTGATCCAAGCCGTCGTGAGACTGTCGTTCATCAGCAGTCCAATGCCCGCCATGTCCGCCTCGAACGGCTCATCGGTCCTCTCGTGCCGTTCGAGAATGATGCGCTTGTTCGAATAGTCGAGGTACACCGTGAACCGGCGGAGAATCTCGCCGCCGATGTTGCCGACCCACTCCTCGGTGCCGTTCATGGCGCCTGCGGCGCCGGCAAGCTGCGTGATGGGCCGCGAGAGCTGTACTGCACCGAGCTTCAAAGCGGCGACGCGTCCGACGTCAGCGAACATCCCTCCGCCAACCCCACCGCCGCGACGGAGAATCGTCGGTCCCACGCGCTCGCGGAGACGATTCTCGTCGGCGAATGACTTCGTCAGAAGCAACGAGGCCGCCGAGCCGACGTCGACCAGCATTCGTCCCTCGAGCATCGCGCCGTCGGCGAGCTTCACCTCGGCATCGACAATGGGGAAATGGTTCTGGTCGAACGTGAACGGGAGCGATGTGCCCTGACCCGCGTAGCGGTACGTCCGGGGATCGTACAGCCGCAGTTGCTGCTTCACGTAGTCGATCGCTACCACGAACCGACCGATGAAGTCCGCGCCCAGAATGCCGTCCACGCGATGGCCTTCGCGTGGCGGCATCCGTGAGATGTCGAGTGACGACGTTACGGGCTGGACGATCGTGGAACCGGCAAGTCGCACGCTCGCTCCCTCGAGTTTTGCGCCCGCGACCGTCCCGGGACCGGCCCCGCCAACGTCGAATCGGTCGCCGAGCTTGAATCCCAAACGCTCGGCGGTGCTCAGGTTGAGGTAGGTCGCGGCTGCCCCCGTATCGAGAATGAGATCGAGCGGACGCTCCCCCACGCACACCTTCACGAAGACGTGGTTGTTGTAGACGTCAATCGGGATTGTCGCGGGCTGTTTGGTCGCCGCGGCGCTCCGTGACGCGCAGACGCTCGCGTCGACCAGTTGGGCCGAGATCGGCGACGCGAGGATGGCGGTGATCAGGAGAGGAAGGCGAGGCATGGCGAGTTGAGGGCCGAGGGTAAAAGGGCGGCGCCATTCACTACGAATCGCGAGGGCATAGATAAGGACGCGGTGATTATAGTCGTTTCGCCTATATGGACACCTCAGTGCACGAAAGGGTTGGCCGTCTGGACAACCGGGCGCTGGCCTGGCGGGTTGTGAGCGATTTCGATCGACCGGTGTGGACCGCTCGGCGTCCGGCAACGACGAGGTGACGCGGTTGTCCCACATATCTAGACAAACTGCACATATATATCTAGAATGACTGGATATGGCCCAATCCAGAGCCGATCTCCTCCAGGGCACGCTCGACATGCTCGTCATGCGCGCTCTCGCCGATGAGCCCCTCCACGGCTATGCCCTCGTCCACCGGCTCAAGCTCACCTCCGGCGGACGCCTCACCGTGCCCCACGGATCGCTGTACCCCTCGCTGCACCGCCTCGAGAACCAGGGCGTGCTCAAAGCGGACTGGCGTCTCACCGACTCGGGTCGTGAGGCCAAGTTCTATCGCCTCACCGCCAAAGGCCGTAAGCGACTAGACGCCGATGTCGCTCAATGGCGCGAGCTCTCCATCGCGATCTCACTCATCCTCGGCCCCGCGTAACCCACCCCCCCCCCGCTATGTCCTGGATCTCTCGCCTGTTTCGACGGCGCTCCCTCGAGCGCGATCTGGATAAGGAGCTGCAATTCCACCTCGATGCTGCCGCCGCTGACTTCGTGCGCGGAGGCATGTCACGTGACGAGGCGCACCGGCGCGCGCGAATCGAGCTGGGAGGATTGGAGCAGGTGAAGGAAGACGCGCGGGACGCGCGCGGCACTCGCTTTGTAGAAGACTGGTGGACCGACACGCGCTACGCCCTGCGCACGATGGCGCGTTCTCCAGGATTCACCATCGCCGCGGTCCTCACCCTCGCGATCGGGATCGGCGCAAACACCGCCGTCTGGAGCGTCATCGATGCGTTGATGCGGCGCACGCTCCCGGTCGACCGGCCCGAGGAGCTCGTCGCCGTCAAGCGCGTCGGCGTCGAAGACGGTAGTTACATCCTGTCGCACCCCGCGCTGCTCAACATGCGCGCCGCCGCCCGCGGAACCGACATCGCCGCGATGGCGAGCGTCTTTCGGTCGTACGCGACAATCGACGACCAACCCGAGAGCGTGCTCTCCCAGCTCGTGACCGGGAATCTCTTCGAGATGCTCGGCGTTCGTCCGCTCGCCGGACGCTTGTTGACGCCAAATGACGACGTCGCGCCCGGCGGCGGACCGGTCGTCGTGCTGACCGAGAGCTTCTGGGAGCGCCGCTTCGGGCGCAGCCCGAGCGTGATCGGTCGCGTCATTCGTGTCAACGGTACGCCGGTCACCATGATCGGGGTCGCGGCGAGTGGGTTCGGGGGGCTCATCGTCGGCCAGTCAGTCGACATGTTCGCCCCGGTAACCATGCAGCACGAGCTCAAATACAGAATGAACGCGGCCTCGTGGAATGCGAGTACGGACCGGCCGTGGGTGCCGCAGATGGGCATCAGTTGGCTGACGCTCATCGCCCGCGTGCCCGAGGCGGCGCGCACCGCGGTGGTGGCGCAGCTCAGCGGTCCATTCCGCAACTATCAGGAACAGGAACTTATTGGGCGCGATTCGGCGAGCCGCGCCGACGTCCTTCGCGAGCGGTTGGAGTTGGAACCGATCAGCCGAGGGTTCTCTCCGCTGCGACAGTCATTCGGCGATCCGCTGCGCGCGTTGATGGTGAGCGTTGCGCTTATTCTGTTGATCGCCTGCGCGAATCTCGCCGGACTCCTCCTCGCGCGAGGCGCCGCGCGCACACACGAGATCGCGGTACGCGCGTCGCTCGGCGCACGCTCCGGCCGTCTCGTCCGACAGGCGTTGACGGAAAGCCTGACGCTCGCGGCTATCGGTGGCCTGTGCGGTCTCGTCGTCGCGCACTGGTCGACCGCGGCGCTCCTCAAGCTCGCGTCTAATGGGATACGGGCCGTTCCCCTTAATGCCACGCTCGATGGACGTGTGCTCCTCTTCGCACTCGCGATCACTCTCGGCGCCGGCCTCCTGTTCGGCATCGCCCCGGCGCTTCGCGTAAGGCGTGTCAACCTTTATGAATCGTTCAAGACCGGCGGGCGCGTTGTTCGTGGCGGTCATCGCTTACCGCTCGGCAGACTGCTGGTTGTCGGCCAGGTGGCGCTCTCTCTCCTCCTCGTCGTGGCGGCAGGCGTGTTCGTGCGCACGTTTCAGAACCTGCTCAACATCGACGCTGGATTCGAGCGGGAGACGCTGGTGACCGCACGGCTCGATGTGCGGGCCACGGGCTACGACCCCGGCCGCCTGCCGGGGTTGTATGACCGACTGCTATCGGAGGCGCGTGCCGTTCCGGGTGTTCGCTCGGCGAGCTTGTCGCTGGGCGGGGTGGCGATGGGCCTGCAGCTGATTAGCGAGTACGCCGTTCCGGGCCGCACGCTCACGCGCGAGCAGCGCCGAGCGCAGGAGAGCTACGTCACGCCCGACTACTTTGCGACGACTGGCATCCGACTGGTCGCCGGACGAGTCTTCACCGACCGCGACGACGCGAATTCCCCCAAGGTCGTCGTGATAAGCCGGACGACGGCGCGCCGGCTCTTCGGCACCGACTCGGTGATTGGCAAACGATTCGGTTACAGTCAGGACGCTCTTTGGGAAGTCGTAGGACTGGTTGCAGACGTCCGTGCCAACTCGCTCCGCGAGGACCCACCGTCGATGATCTTCAAGCCGCTGGCGCAGGAACCTCGCCAATACATCACGAGCATCGAGGTCCGCGCCGTCGGAAATACCGCTCCCGCTCCCGTGATCAGCGGCCTGCGCAACGCAATCGCGACCGTCGACAAGCGGCTACCTGTGCGCGACCTCGTAACCATGGAAGCGATTCTCGAGCGCGGGCTCACGCGCGAGCGAATGGTCGCGCGGCTCGCGGGAGCGTTCGGGCTCGTCGCGCTGCTGCTGGCGGCAATCGGGCTGTATGGAGTCATCAGCTATTCTGTTGCCCGCCGGACCAATGAGATGGGTGTCCGCCTCGCCCTCGGCGCGTCACCGGCGGCGATCGCGTGGGTCGTACTGCGCGAGCAGCTTCGCACGATGGCGATCGGCCTGACTGTCGGCGCGCTGCTGTGGTTCCCAGTGCTTGGCCTGACGCGTCGTTTACTGTACGGTCTCTCGCCGCACGATCCAACTGTACTCGGCGTAGCGACGTCGCTCCTTCTGGCGGTCGGATTGCTTGCCGGGCTCGTTCCGGCGATGCGCGCCGCGCGCATCGATCCGATCGAAGCGATTCGCGCGCAGTAACGGCGATCGCCGTCAGCCTTTAAGAAATAGAAAGGCCGCCGAGATACCAGCGGCTTTTCTGTAGACGCGTGCTTAGCACAGCCGAAAGGCGCCGTTCAGCCGCTCGCCGTAAAGAGCTGGAGCAGCGTCTGCGCCTTCGAGGCGCCCGACGTCGCCGTGATCCCGGCACACGTATTTCGACCGCTGTCTCGCGTCGATATCGGGAACGCGCCTTTGTAGATGATGATGCCGCCCTCGATGAAGTTGGGCTTGAGTGTCACGCTCGCCGGCACGGTCGCGATGTTCGGATCGCTGGTCGACAACTGCGCAACGGGGTTGGCGCTCAGCGTCGCGTTCCTGGGCGGCAGAGACACGAAGCCGGAGTCGGCGCTACCACCAACAGTGCTCGGCGTCTTGAGCGAGAGCGAGAGCCCTGATGCCGCGGACGGCTGCACCGTGAGCAGGACGCTCTGGAAGGATGTTCCGGCCTTCGCCGTAATGAGTGAGCATCCCGCCGAGCCGCTCACCGTGTGCACGGCGAATGTGGCGCTCGAACCGGATATCCCATTCGACGTCGTCACGGTAGCCGGAACCGTCGCGACCGACGGGGTGCTGCTTGTCACGCTCACCAAAGCGACGCAGCTCTTACACAATCCGCTCACGACGACCGTTCCCGTCGAGTTGCTGCCGGCGGTCACGGAGGTGGGGGAAAGCCTCAACGAGCCCACGTCCGCCGAGTGGAACCCGATGACTACGGCGATCGGGGCCGCGACGACCAATCGCCGCCGCATTGCGTGCACCCACTTACTCGTATGGCCCCGCTTGTTACCGATGCTCTTGAACATGGATCCGTCCTCCGCGCGATGGACGTACGCTCCGGCGCCGATGGTTGCCGCGCCACATCGGGAGAAACGAAACGAACCGCGGATTATTCTCGCACACGAGAAGGATCGCTCGCCCCGTGCGTTCCTTGGGACATGAGCCATCGTCTCATCGGAGCAGTGGCGTTCTTTGTTATAGCCACGTGCATGCCGGGGTGCCCCGTCCGCGCCCAGGCGAGCGCCGCTGCTCCGCCCCAGCCGCCGGTGTTGACGGCGTTCAGCATCAATGGTGGCGCCGACACCGTCTCGGCCGCGGCGCCCACCGTAACACTCGTCCACACTGTCGTAGGGACAGCGCCGACGGAGTACCGTGTCAGCCGTCGCGCGGACTTTGTCGGGGCGACCTGGGTTTCCTATGCGCCGACACCGGCCATTCGGGACTGGTACGATGCGACCGGCGAGCCGTGCGGGCCGCAGCGCGAATCTCACCGGGTGACGCTCTACCTACAGGTTCGGGCGACGGTTGGCGAGGAGATGCGCATCATCGACGGGCAGAGGCAGTTGGTTCCCGCCCGAGTGGAGAGCAATGTGCTGCGCGCCACGATCTGCGCGCGCCTCGCCGGGGAATAGTCAGTGCAACGGAGCCTGGTTCCGTTGCCCCCTTGACGCTCGCCCCATGTGCGATGCAAGTCCGTGACATGCTGTACTCGCTGACGTTTGCCTTGGCGCTCGCCGGCCGAATGGAGTCGCAGAATCCGCCCGGCGAGGCGTGGCAGCTCACCCGAACGGCGCAGCGGTCCATCGAGACCGAAACCGACGCCCGCTTCGAGCGCGAGTGGCAGCGTATCCTCATCACGCGGCCGTCAGATCGGCGTGCGCTTCTGGCGCTCGCGACGCTGGCCCGGCTCCGCTATCAGTACCCGCGCGCGGACTCGCTTTACTTACGTCTCGCAGCCGTAGCGGCCTCCGACTCGCAGTACGTGGCCGCGGCAAGCATCGGGATGGCGCTCTGGCGAGCCTTGGGGAACAACACCGATCGCGCCGACTCGCTATTCTCGCGCGCGCGCGCGGCCGCGATCACGGCGGGTGACGACCAAACCGCCGCCCAAGCGCTGATCGGACTCGCGCAGATTCGCAGCCGGCGTCTCGGCCCAAAGGTCGGCCTCCAGCTCGTGCGCGAAGCGCGCGCGATCGTGAAACGGCCGACCGCCGAACAGTCAGCGCAGCTCGAGTGCGTCGAGGGCTCGTTCGAGGACCAACTCGGCGACACCACGGGCCGTCTCCGCGTGATGCATGGCCGTGAGCTGGCGGGTGGGTCGGATGCCGCGCGCGTCCGGGCCGCATGCGATGTGTACATCGCGCAATCCGTCGAGCGGTCGGGATATTTCGAGCTGGCAGCGCAACGCGCGGACGAGGCCGTGCGATTGTTCGATCGCGCTCACAACTTGGTCGGCGTCGCGCAGGCGAGCCAATGGCTCGGCTACGTTCGATCGCTGCGCGGCTACTTCGCGGAATCCATCGCCGACCTGCAGCGCGCTGTCCTCAGCGCACAGGCGACGCATTTCGATCGGGTCGAGGCTTGGGCGCGAATCGACTTGGCCGATGTCTACGTCTCGCTCGGTGATGTCGAGTCGGCCCGTGCAGAGGCTGCACAGGCCGAAGTCCTTCATGCGCGAGACGGCGATTTGTGGGGATTGGCGGTGGATCGCCGGTTCGAGGGGTTGCTGCTCGAGTCTGCGGGACAGCTTGGTCCTGCGAGGAGCAAGCTCGCCGAAGCTGTCGCCGCGTACCGTCAAGCAGGCTTGAGCTTCAACGCCGTCGAGCCGCTCCGGTTGCTCGCACTCGTCGACATGCGCATCGGGGGGGGAAATCTGGACAGCGCCGAGCGCGCGCTCGACGAGGCGACGCGACTGGCGCGCGCCTCGGGAAATACCGGGTGGGCCCAAGAACTTCCGCTCCACCTCGCCCGGCTGGCCATGCTCCGTGGGAAACTACGTCTGGCCGACTCGCTGCTCATCATCGCGCGGCCGGAGTTCCCATGGCGACGCGGCGACACCTCCGACGTGTCGCTGCTTACCGCGGCGATCTTCGAGGCGCAGCTCGCGTTCCGGCAGCACCGGGTCGCGACGGCGGACAGTGCGATCGCGTTCGTTTCGTCGGAGATCACGCGGCGCCGTCGCGGACTGACGAGTCGAGATCTGCGGGCGGGGCTCGCGCAGCTTCGCAACAACCTCGGTGGACTTAGCGAGTCCTACCCGGAGCTCGTCGCGGGGCTCGTCAACGAGGGCCGGCTGACGTCGGCGTTCCGATTCATCGAGAGCGTGCGGGCGCGCGAGATCGCCGACGCCGCGCTCAGGTCGATTGCCCGTGCCCGCGATTCGGCGCTCGCGCTGGCCGGGTACCAACGACTCGTATCGACCGGTCCCGTCGTGGATCTTCGCGACGTGCGTCGCCGACTGGCGCGCGATCAAGCTCTCGTCATCTTGACGCTCGGTTTGGCGGGAGCGCCGACAACGGCGTTGATCGTGTCGAGCGACTCGGCACTCGCGATCTCGCTCCCCGATCGCGACGTGCTCGCGCCACTCATCGAGCGATATCTGCGCGTGGCGTCGGGAGGTGTCGAGCCCGTGGCCGTGGGCGAACAGCTCGGAGCCGCGCTGCTCGAGCCGATTGCCCGCGTCCTTCCGAAAGCGGTAACGCGACTCGAGATCTCGCCGGACGGTGATCTGTTTCGAGTACCGTTCGAGGCACTGCGTCTTGCCGGCGGACGTTACGCCGTCGAGCGCTTCGCGATCTCGATCGTGCCTTCCGCGACGGTCGCCCAGGCGCTGGCGTCGCTGCCATCCGTGCCGACGGCGACGCGCCTCGTCGCGGTCGGCGATCCGGTCTTCCGGTCGGCGCTCGCCCGTCTCCCGCAGTCGGCCGACGAGGCGCGCCGCGTCGCGACCTACGGCCGGTCGAGCACCGTGTTGACACGCGGCGACGCGACGAAGGCGGCGCTTCGCGCCGCGGACTTGCCGTCGGTGGGCGTGCTGCACTTCGCGACGCATGCGCTGATCGACGACCAGGGCCAGGCACGGACGGCCCTCGCGCTCAGCCCGACGCATCGTGAGGGAGGGTCGCTCACGACGTCGGAGATCGCGTCGTTCCAGTTGAACGGCGCACTCGTCGTGCTCTCGGCGTGCGAATCGCTCGGCGGGCAAATACTGGGCGGGGAAGGGCTGCGCGGCCTCAGCGAGCCCTTCCTCGAGGCCGGCGCGCGGGCCGTCGTGGTGACGCAGTGGTCGATCGGCGATCGCGGTGTGCTCCCCTTCATAGACCGTTTCTACGCGTCGATGGCCGCCGGAGCGAGCGTGGGCGACGCGCTGCGACAATCGAAGCTCGCGGCGATCCGCGCCCGCACACGCTTCGCCGACTGGGCGGCGTTCACGGTGATCGGCGATGCGTCGATGCACCCGGCCCTGCGGCTGCCGCGCATGTAGCCGACAAGAGTTCGGATCTCCTCCGGTGAGAAGAATTCCGCCGCGCCGTCGTTGATTGGAGCAACAGGAGGCAATCCAATGATTAGCATTATCGAAAGATGCCGCGGCGCGAATGCGTCGCGGGCGGCGTTGACCGCGGTCGGCGCGCTCGCACTGGCCTGGGTGCCGGCGGAGCAGGCGCGGGCCGGTGTCGAGTTCGTGACGAGAACGACGAACTGTACGGTGCACATCGCGGGATCCGGTAACGCTCTGAGCGTACAGGCCGGACCCGCGATGACCTTCGAGGTTTGGGGAAACTCGGTCGATCTCGCGCCGACCATCAGGACCGGCGGAGCGCTCACGGGAGCGTCCATCGTCGCACGGCACAGTGGCGCCGACAACGCGTCTCGCGGCTGTGGACTTGTCGGTTCGATGGTCGTGTCGGTGACGAGCAACGCCGCGATCACGGCGAATGCCGCGGCCTCTCTCGCCTTCCAGATGCCGCTTGGCGATTTCTCGACGCTGGGCATGACGATTGTCGCCTTCCCGTCACTGACGCAGCCGACGTGGACGACCAGCGGAGCGCTGCAGCCGAGTAACTTGTCGTGCCTCATCGGAACGGGCTCGATCACGACGATCAATCAGGACACGAAGCTCGTCATCCTGCTCCCGCCGGGTGCGTCGCAGGACCACTCCACGTGCACGAGCAACGTCCTCACCGTGAAGGTCCAGCCAGGCTCGACGAGCTCCGACGTTGCGCCGACCTTCAAGTACAGTGTGTCGGGCTTGCCGTCGTTCGTGACGGAGAGCCAAGCGACTCCGGAGCTGCCTGGTGTCGGCGCGACGCTGACGTTCACTTTCAATGTGGCGGGGGTTCGCGCGCTCACCACATCTAGCACCAGCACGATCACGATCAAGAATCCGATCAACACGAATCGTTCGACGACCCTCACGCTCCAAGTCAGCCCGTCCACTGTCGCGCAGGGCTTTTCCGCGCCGGCATCGCCGAATCCCGCGAGTACCGCGGCCGGAAATCCAATCGACTTCAGTCTGAAGTTCGCCGCACCCACTTCCGGAGGAGGGCAGGTCATTACGTGGCGCATGACCCAGGCTGGCTGCTTCGTCAGCGCAGACGCGGTACAGTGGCCGTACAATCCAACGACGACCACCGGATTCCAGTACTTCAAAGCCCCCGGCGGAGTGACCTCGACGGTCATCCGCGTACTTTCGAAGAACAACTCCGGATGCACTAACAAGCTTGCCCCGGTCACTCAGATCTTCGAGGCATGGATAGGGGACCAGCGCGTGACTCCGAACATCGTCAACCTGACCAGCGGCCCGACCTATACGAGAGTTAATATCTCGCTTCTCTTCCCGTAGCAGCGAACCGCGAACACGGGTGGATCGGTGAAGGCGAATGGGGTCAGACTCGCTTGAGTCTGACCCCGTTCCCGTTTCCGTATGGCGCACTGAGAACCGGACGCCGGTTCAGACGTCCCTTCCTGTGTGCAACGCGTCCCTCTCATTGCGGCCTGCGTCGCCGCGGCGGCACCTGCAACGGCGCAGCGGGCGGATTCCGGCTCGACGGTCGAGGTTCGGTCCGGTTCAGCGATTTCGCTTCCGGTGAACCCCCGCGAGACGGACCTCGCACTCGTCGTTGACGGAATGGATGTGA